>FUWD013239168.1_pt2 | contig 12308 bp, 7 predicted proteins | sample 1063281 | NCBI WGS metagenome assembly FUWD01 (sample SAMEA79048168, study PRJEB19326) | metagenome | biome: marine
TACTGTCTTCTTGATTTGCGATATAATCAGCAATAAAATGCCCGACTTTTGATGTTGTTGCTGAATATTGATTTTTACCTTTTATATCTTCAGTAGTGATCCCTAAAGTCAAGGATTTTTCTACTGCCCTTTCTATAGCATCTGCCTCTTCATGAAGACCTAAATGCTCTAATAGCATTGCTGCTGACAAAATTGATGCTAAAGGATTTGCGATATCTTTTCCTTTTGCCTGAGGATAAGAACCGTGAATTGGTTCAAACAATGCATTTTTTTCTCCAATTGAAGACGAAGCTAACAACCCTATTGAACCTGCAAGAACACTAGCTTCATCTGAAAGAATATCTCCAAATAAGTTTTCTGTTAAAATTACATCAAATTGTTTAGGCTTCAATATTAACTGCATTGCAGCAGTATTTACAAGCATAAAATCTAATGCTACGTTTTTATATTCCTTGGCAATTTCTGTCACTGTTTTTCTCCACAAACGAGAAGTTTCTAAAACACTAGCTTGATCTACTAAGGTTACTTTCTTTCTTCTATCTTGTGCTGCTTTAAATGCCAAATGTGTTACTCTTGAAATTTCTTCAACCGAATAAGAACAAACGTCAAAAGCTGCTTTTTTATCTTTACTTAATTTTTTTTCTCCAAAATAAATTCCGCCCGTTAACTCTCTAAAAATGGCAATATCTGTTCCTTGAACTACCTCTTTCTTTAACGGAGAATTTTTTATCAATTTTTCGTAAGCTTTCACAGGCCTAACATTACAATACAAACCTAGCTCCTGTCGCAAACGAAGTAAACCTTGTTCTGGTCTTATTTTTGCTGTTGGATCATTATCATATTTTGGATCTTCCAATTGCTCCAAATAAAATAGCATCTGCATTTTTACAAATTTCTATAGTAGCATCTGGAAGAGGAGTTCCAGTTGTTTCTATAGCACAAGCTCCCATTTGAGCCTCTTTATATAAAAAACATGGTTATAAGTTTCTGCAACGGCTTCTAAAGCTTTCTTTGCTTGTGCAGTTACTTCTGGACAATTCCATCTCCTGGAATTACAGCTATTGTTACTTTCATTTTACTTTTCTAATCTTTTAAAAAAATTCTATTATCAAAGGTAATTTAATACTTTATTTAGGCAATTGCAATTTTAGAAATTTTATCAACCACTTTCATAATTAAATGTATGTCTTCATCTTTTACTTCTTTTTGTCTATCCGCAGTTTCTAAGAAAGATTCGTATGCTATATCTAACTGAATTTTAGTTAATTCATAACCTAATTTCTTAGCTCTATAAGCTAAAGCTGCTCTACCGCTTCTTGCTGTTAAAATAATAGCACTTTCAGTAACACCAACATCTTCTGGATTCATAATTTCATAAGTTTCCCTATTTTTTATAACACCGTCTTGATGAATTCCAGAACTGTGAGCAAATGCATTCGCACCAATAATTGCTTTGTTTGGTTGCACTGGCATTCCCATGCTTTCACGAACTAAAATACTTGTATCATATAATAGTCTTGTATTGATACTTGTTTCTAAATTTAAATATGGATGCTGCTTTAACACCATTACAACTTCTTCTAAAGCTGTATTTCCTGCACGTTCTCCAATTCCGTTTATTGTACATTCTATTTGACGCGCTCCATTAATAACGCCTGCAATAGAATTTGCGGTTGCCATTCCTAAATCATTATGACAATGACAAGAAAGAATTACATTTTCAATTCCTTTTACATTTTCACGTAAATACCTCATTTTTGCACCATATTCTTCTGGCAAACAATACCCTGTTGTATCTGGAATATTTAATACCGTTGCTCCTGCTTTAATGACTTCTTCGCATACTCTTGCTAAAAACTCATTATCTGTTCTTCCTGCATCTTCAGCATAAAACTCTACATCTTCTACAAAAGATTTTGAATATGAAACTGCCTTAATAGCTCTTTCAATTACTTTTTCTCTAGTTGAATTAAATTTGAATTTTATATGAGAATCACTCGTTCCTATACCTGTGTGTATCCTTGGATGTTTTGCAAATTTCAATGCTTCTGCTGCAACTTTAATATCATTTTCAACAGCCCTTGTTAAACCACAAACTGTTGCGTTTTTTACTATTTTAGCAATTTCAAAAACAGAATTAAAGTCTCCTGGACTTGAAACTGGAAAACCAGCCTCAATTACGTTTACACCAAGTAAATCTAATCTTTCTGCTATTACCAATTTTTGCTTAGTATCTAACTTACAACCAGGAACTTGCTCTCCATCTCTTAATGTTGTATCAAAAATTTGTACCTTATTATCTTGCATAATTTTGTAAAGATTATCTTTATATTTAATCAAATGTATATATTGCATACTCAATAGATATTTTTACGATCTAACTCACACGATTCCTAATGCATTTATTAAAAATATAACTATTTAATTAACAGTAACTTATGAGTAAAGTTGTTACATTAGCCAATCAACAAAATGATGCTCTTTTTGTCCTTATTAAGTCTTTAACGAAGTCCGAAAAAAGACAATTTAATTTATATGTTGGTCGATTAGATGGTAATGTAGATGCAAAGTTTTTCTCGCTTTTTAAATTTTTAGAAAAATTAAAAATATATGATGAAAAAGTTATTATTAGTAGTGATATTGTTACCAAACAACAACTTTCTAATTTAAAAGCACATTTATACAAACAGATATTAATTAGTCTCCGTTTAAATCCCGCTCATAAAAATATTAGAATTCAGATTAGAGAGCAATTAGATTTTGCAACTGTTTTATATCAAAAAGGATTATACAAGCAAAGTTTAAAATTGCTAGATAAGGCTAAAAATTTGGCCCTTGAAAATGAAGAAAAAAACATTGCTTACGAAATTGTAGAACTCGAAAAAGTAATTGAAACACAATATATAACCAGAAGTTTAAGCAATAGAGCGGACCAACTTTCAATTCAAGCAAAAACGCTAAGTCAGCAAAATGTAATTGCCAGTAAATTATCAAATTTATCTTTACAACTATATAGTCATTTATTACAAAATGGTTACGTAAAAAACAATGAAGAGTTAGAGTTTATAAAAGAATATTTTTACAGTAAACTTCCAAAATACGACTTTGACACCTTTGGTTTTAGAGAAAAATTATGGTTATATAAATCTCATTTGTGGTTTAGTTTTTTGTGTCAAGATTTTTTATATAGCTACAAATACGCTAGAAAATGGGTGGATTTATTTAAAGAGGACAAAAAGTATATTTCTCTACATCCTGTTTTTTATTTAAAAGGAAAAAACTATTTATTAGAAGCCTCCTTTTTTGTACAAAAAAAAGCAACTTTTAAAAGAGAATTGGCTTATTTTGAAGAAGAAGTTGAGCAAAAGATTATTCCTTTAAATACAAATACTGAACTTTTAATTTTCGAATACTTATATGCCAATAAATTACACTTGCACTTCTTGGAGGCAACCTTCTCTGAAGGTGAATACTTAGTTGAAATCATTAATCAAAAAATCGAAAACTACGGAAACAGATTAGACAATCATTACATCGTTTTACTCTATTATAAGATTGCCTGTTTGTATTTTGGAATGGGAAAAAATGAACTTTGCATAGAGTATTTACAAAAGATTATAAAATCTAAAAATTTAAGTTCTGCAGGAGATTTACAGTGCTTTGCAAGGGTTTTAAATTTAATTGCTCATTATGAATGTGGCTTAGATTATGATTTAGAAAGACAATTTGTTGATACCTATAAGTTTTTACTAAAAATGGAAAACCTACAAGAAGTGCAAAAAGTTTTTTTAACTTCTATTAGAGATTTAAGTGATGTTTTTCCTCATGAAATAAAAAATGAATTTAAAAAAATACATACCAAGTTAAAAAAATACGAAAATCATCCTTACGAAAAAAGAGCCTTTTTATATTTAGACATTTTATCATGGTTAGAAAGTAAAATACAAAATAAACCTATTGCCGAAATAATTAAAGAAAAAATAAAAAATAATAGTAAAAGATAATAATTTATGATGTTATCATTTATTTTTTTGCGAAAATCACATTAATTAAGCATAATTACAAATAAAACTCTACTAAAACCTATCATCATAAATAATACCTCTATTTTTGTCGGGTGATTAATTCAAAAGCAAATACAAATTCTTCTAAAACTACTTCTGTAGTTTCTATTTCTATGGACACGATCATTCGTACTACTACTACTACTACAACAATTACCCTTTAGGGGTTCTACTATATTCATATTATCTAGGTTATCTATTGTTTTGCAAAACAAAACAACAATCATAAAAAATAATTACGCAATCTATTTATCAAAAAAAGATGAAAGTATTAAAATTTGGAGGCTCTTCTGTAGCAAACTCAGAAAACATAAAAAAAGTTTTAGACATCGTCTTTAACACCTCAAAAAATAGCAAAGTCGCAGTTGTAGTTTCTGCATTTGGGAAAACTACAGACAAACTATTAACCGGGGCAGATGAAGCTTTAGAAGATATCACTGCTGCTAAAGATATTTTAGAAACGATTAAAGAATTGCATTATCAAGTTATTGATAATTTAATTTCTACCAGTAAAAAAGAAGTTCGTAAAGAAGTTACTTATTTGTTTGATAGATTATTGTCTATTTATGAAGGTGTTTTTTTATTGCAAGAATTGTCTGACAAAACAATCTCAAAAGTTTCTAGTTTTGGCGAGAGACTTTCTTCCTTAATAATTGCAAATGCAGCAAAAGAAAAGTTTGATGCAGCTCATAAAGAAAGTAGAGATTTATTAATTACGAATAATGAGTATTTAAATGCGCAGTTAAATTTTAAGCTTACCAATAAAAATATTACTTCATTTTTTAAAGAAAATAAACATCAAGTTACTGTTTTAGGAGGATTTATTTCTGCTAATATTGATAAAGAAACGACTACATTAGGTAGGGGTGGGTCAGATTTTTCTGCCTCTATTTATGCTGCTGCTTTAAATGCTGATGAATTACAAATATGGACCGACGTTAGCGGTATGTTTACAGCAAATCCTAGCGTTGTAAAACAAGCGTATCCAATCTCAGAAATTTCTTATGAAGAAGCCATGGAATTGTCGCATTTCGGAGCAAAAGTTTTGTATCCACCAACAATTCAACCTTCTTTAAGAAAAGGAATTCCCATCAGAATTAAAAACACATTTGAGCCAGAAAGTATTGGAACTTTAATTTGTAGCAATCCTAAAAACAGTGATGAGGTTAAAGGAATATCACATATAGAAAATATTAGCTTAATTACCCTAGAAGGGGGTGGAATGATTGGTATTCCTGGTTTCTCTAAACGTTTGTTTGAAACACTTTCACAACAAAAAATTAATGTTGTTTTTATAACACAAGCTTCATCAGAACATTCAATTTGTGTAGGTGTTTATGAAAGTGATGCTAAAAAAGCAAAAGAACTTTTAGATGAAACTTTTAGCATAGAAATAGATAGAAAAAAAATAAAACCAATTCTTATAGAAAATGATTTAGCAATAATAGCTGTTGTTGGAGATAGTATGAAAAATCACCAAGGTTTAAGCGGACAAATGTTTAGCGCCTTAGGAAAGAATAATGTTAATATTAGAGCAATTGCCCAAGGTTCATCAGAAAAAAATATCTCTGCTGTCATCAATAAATACGATGCAAAAAAAGCTTTAAATATTTTGCATGAACAGTTTTTTGAAGAAAGAACAAAACAGCTAAATTTATTTGTGACAGGTGTAGGAAATGTTGGTGAGCGATTTTTAGCACAATTAGATCAACAAAAAAAGTTTTTAAAAGAAAACTTAAAATTAAATATTAGAGTTATCGGAATTGCTAATTCTAGAAAAATGTTTTTTGACAATAATGGTATCAACCTAAAAAACTGGAAAGAAAACCTAAAGAATGGTGAAGCAACAACTTTAGATAGCTTTCGTAAGAAAGTAATAGAATCGAATCATAGAAACAGTGTTTTTATTGATAATACAGCAAATCAGCAGGTTTCTGAAGTGTATGAAGAATATCTACGTGAAAGTATTTCTGTCGTAACTTGTAACAAAATTGCGTGCGCTTCTAGCTTTGATAATTACAAAAATTTAAAAGAGGTTTCTAAAAAGTATAATGCTTCATTTTTGTTTGAAACGAATGTTGGTGCAGGTTTACCAATCATAGACACCCTTAAAAATTTAATAAATTCTGGAGATCAAGTTCATAAAATTCAGGCGGTTTTATCTGGGAGCTTAAACTTTGTTTTCAATAATTTTGATGAAAATTTAACTTTTCATAATGTGGTTGCAACTGCTCAGAAAGAAGGCTTCACAGAACCAGATCCAAAAATTGATTTAAGCGGAGTTGACGTTGCTAGAAAGATTTTAATTTTGGCGAGAGAAAGTGGTTATCAATTAGAATTAGAAGACATTACAAATAGTTCTTTTTTACCTGAAGACAGTTTAAAAACAACAAATAATGATCATTTTTATGCTTCATTAACAAAAAATGAAGCTCATTTTCAAAATATCTATAAAGAAGCAAATCTTAAAAATTGTCGTTTAAAATATGTTGCAGAATTTGTTGATGGTAAAGCGAATGTGGGTTTAAAACACATTGCTGCCGATCATCCTTTTTATAATTTAGAAGGAAGTGATAATATTGTGTTATTTTTCACAAATAGATATCCTGAAAATCCTTTAATTATTAAAGGTGCTGGTGCTGGTGCAGATGTAACTGCTTCGGGTATCTTTGCAGATGTAATTAGAATTGCTAATAAATAAAAAAGCACTCAGTTTACGATATTCAATTGACAATTATTTGCAATATGAATACTGTAAAATGATAACTGTAAACTAAAAAAAATGGATTATTTAAAAATATTTGCTCCTGCAACTGTTGCGAATGTTTCTTGCGGATTTGATTCTCTTGGATTTGCTGTAGATGCCGTTGGCGACGAAATGACCTTTACAAAAACAGCTGAAAAAGGAGTTAAAATAACAAATATTACTGGAGCTGATTTAACTTATAATGTTGATGAAAACGCTGCAGGTGCAGTTGTTAAAAAAATGCTAAATGAAGCAAATGCTAATTTCGGAATTGAATTAACAATTCATAAAGGTTTCTCTCCAGGGAGTGGATTAGGCAGTTCTGCTGCCAGTGCTGCCGGAGCAGCTTTTGGTGCGAACCAATTTTTAGGAAGTCCTTTTTCAGAATTAGAATTAACAAAGTTTGCAATGTTTGGTGAGGAGGTTGCTTGCGGTACCCAAATTGCAGATAATGTTGCAGCAGCTATTTATGGTGGTTTTGTTTTAGTAAGAAGCTATAACCCTTTAGAAATCATAAAATTACCTGTTCCTTTAGCATTGAGAGTAGTTGCGATTCATCCGCAAATACCAATAAAAACAAAAGATGCCAGAGAAGTTTTACCTATAAAAATAGCATTAAAAGATGCCGTTACACAATGGGCAAATGTTGGTGGTTTAATTAGCGGTTTATATACAGATAACTACAATTTAATCAGTAATTCATTAGTAGATATCATCGTAGAACCTGTTCGTAAAGAGTTTATTCCATTTTTTGATGACGTCAAAAATAGCGCCTTAAAAGCGGGAGCATTAGGTGCTGGAATTAGTGGTTCTGGACCCACAATTTTCGCACTCTGTAAAGGCGATGAAATTGCTGAAAAGGTTTACAAAAGCATCGAAGAAAGTTATAAAAATACAGGAATTGATTTTGAAATGTTTGTTTCAAAAGTGAATCCAAAAGGAATAAAAATACTAAAATAGTTTTTAGTGTTAGAAATAGTGTTTCCAACTATTAAAGACTAAAAACTCAAAACCAAAAATTTTATATAATGAACTATTACAGTTTACATCATAAATCACCAAAAACAACTTTTAAGAACGCAGTTGTGCAAGGTCTTGCAAAAGACAGAGGAATCTATTTCCCAGATAACATCACAACTCTTTCAAAAGAATTTATTGCCAATATTTCTGAATATACAAATCACGAAATTGCCTACGAGGTAATTAAACAGTTTGTAGGTGATGAGATTCCAACTAAAAAATTAAAAGAGATTATTACAAAAACTGTTTCTTTTGATTTTCCCATAGTAAAAGTTGATGAAAATATTGCTTCTTTAGAATTGTTTCACGGACCAACAATGGCTTTTAAAGATGTTGGTGCAAAATTCATGGCACAATGTTTAGAGTATTTCAACCAAGGAAATACCGAAGAAATTACTGTTTTAGTTGCCACCTCTGGCGATACAGGAGGCGCAGTTGCAAATGGTTTTTTAGGTGCAAAAGGGGTAAATGTTGTTATCTTATATCCTTCAGGAAAAGTAAGTGATATTCAAGAAAAACAATTGACAACTTTAGGTCAAAATATCACCGCTTTAGAAGTAGATGGTGTTTTTGATGACTGTCAAGAAATGGTGAAAACTGCTTTTTTAGATGAAGAAATTACTAAAAAATTAACCTCAGCAAACTCAATAAATGTGGCTCGTTGGCTGCCACAAATGTTTTATTTTTTCTTCGCCTATAAAGAATTACACAAAAAGCACAAAGATCTTGTTTTCTCAGTACCAAGTGGAAATTTTGGAAATATCTGTGCAGGAGTCATGGCACAAAAATTAGGTTTACCAATCAAACATTTTATCGCTTCTACAAATATAAATGATACAGTTCCTAATTATTTAATAAATGGCATTTACAGTCCTAAACCATCAAAAGCAACCATTTCTAATGCGATGGATGTTGGGAACCCAAGTAACTTTATCAGAATTCAAGAATTATTCAGTAACGATTTAGAAGCTCTTAAAAGTGCTTTTTCTTCTTATGCCTTTACTGATGATGAAACGCGAGAAACAATGAAGGAAATCTATAAAAATTCTGGTTATGTTGCAGATCCTCATGGAGCTGTTGGATATTTAGGCTTAAAAAAATATGAGTTACAAGAAAATGAGTTTGGGATTTTTCTAGAAACTGCTCATCCTGTAAAGTTTTTAGATGTTGTTGAAGAAACATTACCTGTTAAAATTGAAATTCCTAAACAAATTCAGAAAATAATCAACAATAAAAAAGTTGCTATAAAAGTAGCTAACTATCAAGACTTGAAGTCTTTCTTACTAAAATAATCAAAAAATAAATTTTTATAAAATGAAAAAGTCCTAACAATTAAATTGTTAGGACTTTTTTGTTGGCCTACAAGGACTCGAACCTTGAATGTCGGTACCAAAAACCGGTGTGTTACCAATTACACCATAGGCCAATGCTTTTATGCGGGTGCAAATTTAATCTAATCTTTTAATTTTGCAAACATTTTTTCATAATTTTTCAATTTAACATATTTTTATGAGCTATTCTACATTCAGAAAAGTTTACAGAACCCTATTTTATTCATATTTATTAGTAAATTCGCCAGAGACTATTAAGTAACTTATGACATCAGAAAAATTTAAAAAATGGAACATCATCCTAGGGTGGGTTGTATTTGCTATCGCATTAATTACATATACCCTAACTTTAGAGCCAACTGTTAGTGCTTGGGATTGTGGCGAATACATATCAACCTCTGTAAAACTAGAAGTTGGTCATCCTCCAGGAGCACCTCTTTTTCAAATGTTAGGAGCATTTTTTGCAATGTTTACTTCTGAGGTTACTGAGATTGCAAAAATGGTCAACTTTATGTCTGCTTTAGCAAGTGCATTTACCATTTTATTTATGTTTTGGACTATTTCCAATCTCGCAAAAAAAATGACATTAAAAACGGGTGGAATTTCAGAAGGAAAATACATCGCTATTCTTGGAAGTAGTTTAATTGGTTCTTTAGCATACACTTTTTCTGATAGTTTTTGGTTTAGCGCCGTAGAAGGAGAAGTATATGCAATGTCATCCTTTTTAATGGCTTTATTATTTTGGCTAGGCTTAAAATGGGAAAGTGAAATCCATCTACCTAGAGGAAATAAATGGTTGATTTTAATAAGCTTCGTCGTAGGTTTATCTTTTGGAGTTCACATACTTTCTTTATTGGTAATTCCTGCAATTGTACTATTGTATTTCTTTAAAACCTATAAAAAAATTAACTTAAAAACAACAGCGATTGCGACTATAGTCTCTGTATTCGTTTTAATACTTGTCTTTAAATTTATATTCCCTTTTACTTTAAAATTCTTTAGTGCTTCAGAATTATTTTTCATTAATTCAATTGGTTTGCCCTATAATTCAGGATCTATTATTGCTGCAATTATTTTGATCGTATTGTTCTATTTGGGATTAAATTATACTAGAAAAAATAAAAAAATAACTGCAAACACTTTAATACTTTCTTTACTTTTTATAATGATAGGCTTTTCTTCTTGGATGATGTTGCCAATAAGAGCCAATGCAAATACAACTATTAACGAAAACAATCCTTCGAGTGCACGTGAATTGCTAGCTTATTATGAGCGTGAACAATATGGAGATGCTAATGTTTTTTATGATACATATTATTCAAATACTCATAATAGAGAACAAGATGCTGAAAACCCAACAAAGGATGATAAGCCTAAGTATGAGAAAAAAGACGGAAAATATGTTATTGTAAACGTTTACAAAGACGTACTTCCTAATTGGTCTGATAAGCACAAAGGTTTTATTCCAAGAATGGTAAATCCTTCATCAGAAAAAATGTACAAAGCAATTGCTGGTATTCCAAAAAACAGTAAGCGTAGACCAACTTTTGCAGAGAACATTAAGTTCATGATCAGTTTTCAATTTGGTTACATGTATGGGCGTTATTTTATGTGGAATTTTGTAGGACGTCAAAATGATATTCAAGGAAATTTAGATATTCTTAATGGTAATTGGTTGAGTGGAATTGACTTTATTGATGAAGCTAGATTAGGATCTCAAGACAAACTTCCTCCCCAGGTTTTAGAAAATAAAGGTAGAAATAAATACTATTTTTTACCACTAATTTTAGGGATTATAGGTTTATTATATCAGATAAAGTGGGATAAAGAAAACTTTTTTGTACTCTTCCTATTCTTTGTATTTACTGGTTTTGCTATCATTTTTTACACAAATCCAAGACCTTTTGAGCCAAGAGAGCGTGATTATGCAATTGTAGGAAGTTTCTATATTTTTGCCATCTGGATTGGTTTCGGTGTACTCGCCTTATATGATTATCTAAAAAGTTTTGGCTCACAAAAATCAATAGCAATTGCCATTACGGTTATTTCTTTTTTAGCGGTTCCATCTTTAATGGCTCTTGAAAACTGGGATGATCATGACCGTTCTAACAGATACACAACGCATTTAAATGCGCAAGCATACTTAGAAAGCTGCGATCCAAATGCAATTTTATTTACCATTGGCGATAATGATACCTTTCCTTTGTGGTACATGCAAGAAGTAGAAGGTATAAGAACGGATGTGAAATTGGTCAACACAAGCCTTTTTCAAACAGATTGGTATATTGATCAAATGAAACGTGCAACCTACGATGCACCTCCTATTCCGTCAAAATTAACACATGATGAATACAAATATGGAACCTTAGATGTGGCGTATTATTTTCAAGAATTGTTTCCTAATTTAAAAGACTCTGTAATTGATTTAGAAACTTACATGAAATGGATAAGAAGTGATAGTAAAAAAACTTTTTATGATTTAGATGATGATGGAAATCCTGAAAAAATGCTACCTACCAATAAAATTAGAATTCCTGTTAATAAAGAAAATGTTTTAAAATACGGAATTGTAGCGCAAAAAGATGCAGACAAAATTGTGCCTTATATAGATATTACTGTTGGTAGAGCTTTGGCTAAAAACACTCTTTTAATGTTAGATATTCTAAATAATTTTAATTGGGAGCGTCCTATTTATTTTACGGGTGGCTCCAATACAGATAGTGAGTATATTTGGTTAAAAGACTATTTACAACTAGATGGTGTTGCTTTTAAATTTGTACCTATAAAAACGCCTACCAAAATTTATAATCAAGAAGGGGAGCTGCAAAGAGAATTAAGCTTATTTGATATTGGTAGAATAGATACAGACAAAATGTACAAGAATGTACAAAAATGGAATTGGAGAAACATCAATGATGGTAAGATTTATTTAGACGAGCAAACCAAAAGAAATGCCATTTCTTTAAGGAATAGTTTAATGCGTTTATCTGCTGCTTTTGCAAAAGAGGGAGACACTTTAAAAGCTATTGAAGTCTTAAATTTATCGATTGAGAAATTACCAATTAAAGATTTTGATCATTACAGCTTATCGATGGAATATCCAGAAATGTATTACAAACTGGGTCAAGAAGAAAAAGCTAGAGAAAC
>FUWD013245221.1_pt1 | contig 12296 bp, 10 predicted proteins | sample 1063281 | NCBI WGS metagenome assembly FUWD01 (sample SAMEA79048168, study PRJEB19326) | metagenome | biome: marine
GGGCACTTGGCGCCGATTTGAATACAAAGGCGAGCTCAAAGGTGCTCCCGTCTACGACGACTACGCCCATCATCCAACCGAAATCCGTGCCACTATCGGAGCGACCAGAGAGCTCTATCCAGAGCGAAATATTGTAATAGTTTTCCAACCACACACCTACACACGCACCAGGTCTCTCTTCGATGAATTCGCCAAGGCCGTCGGTCTAGCCGACCGAGTACTATTTCTACCAATCTACGCCGCCAGAGAAAAAAATGAAAGCGGAGTTTCCAGCAAAGAGCTGTCAGTGAAGTCACTAGAATTCACCCCCAACTCCACCTATGCCGACAGCCTAGAAGCCGCCGAAAAAGTACTTCGCAAAACCGTAACCAAAGAAGATGTCGTAGTAATAATGGGAGCAGGGGATGTGACATTGCTGGCCAGTAGCCTAGTCAAAAAGTAGAGTATAAAATATAGAAAAGAAGAAGGCGGTAAATTCTCTTAGAGAATTTACCGCCTTTTCAATACTGCTTAGGTCGTCGAATAGAACATATATATACCATAGGCTATCATTCCAAGAGCCCCCATACGCTGTACATTTTTCACCCACCGACTTGGTATCTTCGTTATCCCCCAAACAGGTAATAGCGGTAACTGTTACCAAGGCCAATGCAGAAGCAGAAAAGACAGTTAACAAGTGAGTCTGATTTTTAACCGCAACGGCTAATGTTGCAATTTGCGTCTTGTCTCCTAGCTCAGCTGCAAAGACGACTGAGAAATGAGAGATAAATAAAACGTAATTATTTTAGGAATTTCCCCCACTTCTCCGCTGATGGAGTCGTCTGCATTACTATAAAGATATAGTCCGTATAAGACTAGTAACACTCCACCGACTCGCTCAATTGTAGGAATTAACTCTTTAGATATAAATCCTGCACCGAAGACGGTTAGGCCAGCAACAGCGACCAGAGCCAGAGCCGAGCTAAAAAAGATTAATCGAACTTTTTTCTTATTAGCCAACGTTCCTGTTCCGGCTGCGATCTGAGTCTTGTCACCCAATTCACCAATGAATATCAACCCAAATGTGGTAAGAAAAATAGTAATTAAGTCCATTTAGGACCCCCTTTGTCAGAGACATAACTATGAAAGAACTAAAATACTATACAAATTTATTAATCATATGTCAACTTTAACTTTTTTATGTTAAGCATGGTTAAATAGAGGGACACAACTTAATATTAGTATCCAGAGTATGGAGTAGGGAATTGACCCGTGGGTTGCATAAAAGATTTACAAATCTTCTATCCAACCCAAACTCCATCCGCAACCATTCTTCAATTGAAGAAACGGTGCGACATTCAACTCACGTAAGTGAGGTAGATGCATTACTCCTTGGGTGCGCATTATAATATGCGCATTTTGTGTTATTAAAAATAATCACCATCAAAAAATATGTTCAAAACAGCCGAATGTGTATCTCCCCATCACCCAGACAAACTGTGTGATCGTATATCCGACGCTATCTTAGACGCTTATCTCACCATCGATCCAAACAGCCGCGTAGCGGTAGAAACGGTTGGTTCACACGGTAAGATTTTTGTCACCGGTGAAGTCACTTCCAAAGCTAGCGAGGTGGCAGTGGCACAAATCGTAGAAGAGATTGCTGGAACTGGGCTTGATCTCACTATTCATCTGATAGTTCAAAGCCCAGAGATTGCCCAAGGAGTAGACACCGGCGGAGCGGGCGACCAAGGAATCATGACGGGCTACGCCACCCGCGAAACTGACACCTTTATGCCCAAAGAATACGAGCTAGCGCGTGGACTCTGCCAGGCGGTCTACAAAAAATATCCCTACGACGGCAAGACACAAGTAACTATCGACGAAGCGGGAGGTATAGAGTCAGTGGTGTGCAGTTTCCAAAACGCACCAACTGTTGATTTGCTACCACTGGTACAAGCACATATTCCCAATGCCAAGTCCTACCACGTGAATCCGGCAGGTGATTGGTCCCAAGGTGGCTTCGATGCCGATGCTGGCCTGACCGGACGCAAAATTATTATTGATAACTACGGCCCAGAAATAGCCGTTGGCGGGGGAGCGTTTTCAGGCAAAGATCCAAGCAAGGTAGACCGGTCAGCCGCCTACATGGCCCGCCGCATAGCAGTAGATTATTTGGAAAAATATCCCGACGCCCAAAAGGTGTTAGTAAAGCTAGCTTACGCAATCGGCCACCCCGAAGCTTTAATGGCGGTAGCGATTGTCGACGGCATCCCAGAGCAAATAAAAGGCTACGATCTGACACCCAAAGGCATTAAGTCGTTCCTGCAGCTAGACGCCCCAATCTACAAAGACACCGCTGCTTGGGGTCACTTTGGCAGAGGTTTTAATTGGAAATAATTAGTAAATATAAAAGAGGGTGGAGACAAAGTCTCCACCCTCTTTTATATTTACCCACACAATGCTATGGTTTCATTCATATGGAAGGCAAGCTATCAATCGTCGCTACCCCAATCGGAAACCTGGAAGATATTACCCTGCGAGCCCTACGCACGCTCAAGGAGTGTGACGTTGTGTTGTGTGAAGATACCCGAGTAACCGGAAAGTTGCTGGCTCACTTTGAAATCAAGAAAAAGCTCCAACGCTACGACGCTCACGCCACCGACGGCGTCCACAAAAAGATTATTGCTGAGTTAGTTGAAGGGAAGCACTTCGCTTTGGTGTCAGATGCCGGTACACCAGGTGTGAGCGACCCGGGTGTGTTGTTGGTGAAGCAGGCTCGCGAGGCCAGTATTCTCATCGAAGCCATTCCTGGTCCGTCGGCTGTCACTACAGCAGTCTCGTTAGCTGGTATCCCTGGCAATCAATTTGCTTTCCTTGGTTTCATCCCTCATAAAAAAGGTCGAGAGACATTTTTCAAAAATCTCTCAACCCATGCCCAGCCTGCCGTCTTCTTCGAATCCACTCACCGCATAATGAAGACGCTAGCTAGTCTGGTAGAACACACTCCCGAAGCCAAAGTCTATCTAGGTAGGGAACTAACCAAAATGTACGAAGAAATGTTAGTTGGATCCCCAGAAGAAATCCTCTCAATTCTAGAAGAGAAGCCAGTCAAACAAAAAGGGGAATTCGTACTCATTTTTGAAAACAAAAGTAAGCACTAATTCCATGGTCCAGTAATCTCCTCTAGGAGATGAGGAGATTCGGGCCTTGCATACAGAAAATATAATACTTCGTCATTATTTTCCAGCAGCATAAATTCACCCCCAGAAGTACTTCCATTTTTATGGTCGCAAGCTTTCTAAAAATTTGGGCGCGCATAATCACTACGTTCCTTGTTTCATTCACATTCGTAGTGATTATTGGTATCTCAAAATCATAATCAAAACACCCTAATCTCGCCAAACAACGGCCAAACGACGGGATTAGGGGTTTTTCACATCTGGGTCTTTTTGGTGTATAATAAGAATTAAATGAAAGAAACTTTAGTCTTTATAGCTGGAATTTTACTAACTATAGTCCCGTTTTTGGGCGTTCCTGAGGCTTGGCGGCAATACGGCATTCTTGGAATTGGTGTCGTACTAATTTTGATCGGCTATACGCTAAGACGCGGCGTCTATCTTCGACATATCGACAAAGGCAACGGTGAACGGGGCAATGAATCCTTTGTTGAAACTACCGAAGTACTTTTTGAACCAGGGACGCTAAAATAAACCAATGCACAAAATTGGTACACCACTTTTGTTTACAGCTACCGCTTTTGCTGCTTTAAGTTTATCCCCAATTCCATTTTTTGATGTACAGTCTGAACTAACCAAAACTATCGAGAGAGCAGCTGTTCAATCCGAAGAAGAAACCAGAAAAGAAGAAGAAATTATTGTCCCTGACGACAGACCCTTAGTGAAACATGTCCCGTTGCCAGAAAGTGTGCGGGCCATCTATATGACCTCTTGCGTAGCTGGGACACCTGCTTTTCGAACCAAGTTGATTGAACTCATTAAAGAGACCGAAATAAACTCAGTCGTAATAGATATTAAAGACTATTCTGGTACAATTTCTTTTCCTGCCGCTAGCCCAGCTTGGCAAGAGGCTTGGCAAGAAGCCCGTTGCGGTACTAGAGACATGCCCCAGCTGATAGAGTTACTCCACGATAATGGAATATTTGTAATCGGACGGATTACTGTTTTTCAAGACCCCTTTTATGCACCTAAACACCCAGAGTTAGCTGTCCTTAGAGCCGACCAAGAAACTGTCTGGAAAGACGGCAAAGGATTGTCTTTTGTCGACGTAGCGAGTCGGCCCTACTGGGACCATATTATCGAACTGGTAGTCGATTCATATAACATTGGCTTTGACGAGTTAAATTTTGATTACGTGCGCTATCCGTCCGATGGCAACATGGCCGACACTTACTATCCACAAAGCGTAGCGGGGAAGTACGGTATGGACCGACAAGCCAACCTAGAAGCCTTCTTTAAATATTTAAATGAAGCGCTAAGTAAAGAAGCGAGTTTTTCAGACTTCCTTCATTCCAACACCGGGCGCGCTTCAAGTACCCCGTACACTTCAGCAGATTTGTTTGGTATGACCACCACTAACTTCGACGATCTTTCGATTGGTCAGGTACAAGACAGAGCCGCTCCGTATTTCGATTTTATTGCACCGATGGTTTATCCTTCACACTATCCTGACAATTATCTCGGTTTAGGCGACCCTAATGACCACCCATACGAAGTCGTCAATCACGCCATGCAGGCTGGTGTTAATAGAATGATGTCCAGCACCACACCAATGCAAGGTTTTTTACATACACCAATTACCATCACCAACGCCAGCGGTACAGTCACAATAACTGGTCAATACAACAAGCCCGTCTATACCGCCGAGAAACTACGCACCTGGATTCAAGACTTCGACTACGGGGGAGACTACGACGCAGCCGACGTAAGAGCCCAAATCCAAGCCAGCTACGACGCCGGAGTAATGAGTTGGATGATCTGGGCTCCGTCCAACATTTACACCAGAGCCTCTTTAAAGGATATTTATACCGAGGATTAGGACTGTTAGCTAGTGCAATTTAGAACTATTTCATGCGGTATCATTAATGTGATGTCAGAAAAAACAGATTCATCTGTAAAGCTTTTTTCGTATAGCGACGACCAACCTGTCGACGGCAAGGGATTACTTATTCCGACCCCAGGCGACCTACGAATCAAGTCTACTTATAAGCCATACAGCATCAGACATATCTCTTCAATAACCTATACCCGGGCCGCCTTTTCTGTATTTGGTCTTTTAGCTTTGGTGTTATTAGGAACGTCTGGTTATGGTTTGGTATACCGATCCAATTTAGTAGCCTCGCCAATAGTAACTGTCGTAGACCCCAACTCCCAAAACACCACTACCATGGAATATGGTCCCCAAGAAGCACTGTCCAAAAACACATTTTTCATCGAAACCCGAGACGCTTTTATCGACGAAGGCTTAACTTTTATCGAAGTCGATATTTCTAGTAAACAATTACGCTTTTTCCAAAACGGAGTATTACTACAAAGTGCAGAAATTCTTAGTACGGGCGAAGCTGGCTCGCTCTGGGACACCCCGTCAGGCCTGTACCAAATAAAAAGCAAAGAAGAAATACTCTTCACTTCAACCGGCCAAGTTTATTTACCATGGCTGATCACTTTTCAGGGTAATTACCGAATTCATGGTTGGCCAGCTTACCCCAATAAAACACCGGTCGGTGCAGACTTTAATGGGGGCGGAATTCGCTTAGACGATAGTTCAGCTGAAGCTCTGTTTGAATACGCCAAAAAAGGCCTGCCGGTTCTGGTCCATTTAGATATTAAAAAAAAGCGCGACACATTTGTGTACGAACCTCAAGTACCAGAGTTAGACACTAAGCACTATTTCATCGCCGACATAGAAAACGGTACTATTCTTGCCGCCAGCGACCTAGACAAAATTGCTCCAATTGCGTCACTAACTAAACTAATGACCGCGATTATAGCTAGCGAAGAATTAAGTTTAGACAGTCAGGTTAGGGCAGCGTCACCATCTTTTGTGACTTCACTAGTACCGCGCTTAGCTGATAGAAGTAGTGTTTCTATGTATAGTCTGATTCAACTTCTTTTAGTTGAATCATCAAACGAAGCCGCTGAAACAATCGCCGGAGAGTTAGGTAGAGAACAATTTATCGAAGCCATGAACGCCAAAGCTAGACAGCTAGGTATGATGGATACAAGTTTTGCTGACCCGTCTGGTCTCAGTGCAGAAAATGTCTCTTCCGTTGCCGATTTATATATTCTGACTAAATATATCTATAACGACAAAAAATTCATCTTCGACATTACCGCCAACGAAACTCTTTCTACTGTGTACGTCGGAGGCGAGTTTGACGGTTTGATAAACTTCAACGAAGTTGAAGACATGGAAAACTTTGTTGGCGGAAAGGTGGGGGAGACTAACGCAGCCGGACAAACATCCGTCTCCCTACACAAACTTAAATTCCAGGGCGTCGAGAGGACCCTGGCTATCATTCTTTTGGGTTCAGAAGGAAGAAGAGAAGATATTAATACCCTAATTTCTTACGCTCAAAATCGCTTTGACCACTAGTGTTATACTGAATTATCATGACAGATTTCGATCCCAAAAAGATTACTTTCTTCGCCAAAACAGACGCGCGCGGTCAGGGTACCCCTTTCGGTATTAGGGCTATCGACCGTCAACGGCATATGTACGTTATCGGAAAAACCGGTATGGGTAAGTCTACAATGCTCGAGAACATGGCTATACAAGATATTCAAAACGGTGAAGGTCTGGCTTTTATCGACCCGCATGGCTCCACCGCCGATACTATAATGGAATACATACCCGAGCATCGGGTCAAAGACGTAGTCTACTTCGCACCATTTGATTTAGAAAATCCTATCTCATTCAATGTAATGGAAGATGTTGGTCCAGAGAAGCGACATTTGGTGGTTTCGGGTCTAATGTCCACCTTCAAGAAAATTTGGGTCGACGCCTGGAGCGCCCGAATGGAATACATTCTCACCAACGCACTGTTGGTATTGATTGAGTACCCAGACACCACGTTGTTGTCGGTCAATCGACTATTCTCCGACAAAGCCTATCGCAAGCAAGTAGTAGAAGCTTGCCAGGATCCAGCCGTCAAGGCCTTTTGGGTGGATGAGTTTGCTGGCTACACCGAACGCTTTACCGCTGAAGCTTTACCAGCTATTCAAAACAAAATCGGCCAGTTTACCGGCAACCCCTTGATTCGAAACATCATCGGCCAACCACACTCCAGCTTCGATTTTCGCGAATTGATGGACCAAAAGAAAATCATCATTATGAACCTATCAAAGGGGTTGATTGGTGAGACAAATGCTAACTTGCTCGGCTCAATGCTCACTACTCGTATTTATCTGGCCGCCATGAGTCGGGCTGACTTGCCAGTTGAGCAGATGCAAAAGATGCCCAATTTTTATTTTTATGTAGATGAGTTTCAATCTTTTGCCAATGCTACTTTTGCCAATATTTTGTCCGAAGCTCGTAAATATCACCTCAACCTCATCATCGCTCACCAGTACATTGAGCAAATGGAAGAAGATGTTCGCAATGCCGTATTCGGCAACGTCGGTACCACCATTGCCTTCAGAGTGGGTCCGTTTGACGCTGAAGTGTTAGAGACAGTGTTTGCTCCCCGTTTTGAAGCAGTAGACTTAGTGAATCTCGGTTCAAGGCAGATTTACCTTACTCTAATGATAGACGGGATTGGCTCGCAACCATTTTCAGCCGAGACCTTAAATAAACCCCAGGCACCTCAAGTTTCGTATAAAGGTGTTGCCATAGAAAACAGTCGCAAAGTCTACGGTGGTGCTAGAGCAGACGTAGAGAAAGTGGTGGCTGATTTACATACTCCCGTAGCACCACCGCCAAGACAGGACAACAAAAAACCGTACGAACCAAAAAAGTTCGACAACAACCGTGGTCAAACTCCGAGTAATAAAGGTCAAGATAGTCGGCGAACAGATACCAAACCACTGGCCAATAATCAATCGAGACAGTCAGAAGGAAGAACAGTCTACAATTATCAACCTAGACAGTTTGACAACAAACCTAGAGAAAATACCGAACGCCCAAAACTAGTCGAAAAAACTCCTGACGACTTAAGGCAAATTTTGTCGAAGATGACAACCGGAGAAAAAACCGAAGACACAAAGGCCACCCCAAAAGAAAATTTTACCAAGAAAGACTGGACTCCAAACAAACCTAGAGAAAATCAAAATAATGTTAAGTCAAGAACTGAAAAAGAGAATAACCCCAGGTCAGAAACTCGGCTAAATCAACCAAACATACAACCAGATCCAAAACCAATGGATTTACGGCAAGCTTTGGCCGACGTAATCGAAAAAACCGAAACCGGCTCCGCGAATAGGCAACAGGCAATCACTCCGAAACCAACCCCAGCTCACCAGCAAGCCGCAAAACCCGCTACACCACCTTTACCTGATCCAGCCCCTCTGTCTACACCTGAATACACTCCGTCGGCAAATTCAGCTCCAACGCCCTACAGGGAAGAAGCGGTAGACTCATCGGGAAGCATAAAAATAACAGATCGACCGTCGTTAGACACAACCGCTCAAGTGCAAAAAATTATGGCTGAATATAGTCCCTACCGACCAGCCAACAGCATTCCTTCTTCTGTGTCTAATGGGGAGTCAAATACAATTGATATAAACGAAGTAAAAAAATCCTCAGACAGGCTGATAACGAACGATCACCTTTTAATTAGTTATGAAATTGAGTCTCCTTGGGATCTTGTGTCTACTACTTCCTAATATTTCCCTCGCGGCTGTTTATATTAGCGAAGTAGCTTGGATGGGTTCAGTAGATTCTGCCAATCATGAGTGGATTGAGCTGCACAATAATGGAACCAGCGTAAATGTAAACGGTTGGCAGTTAACCGACGGAATGAACTTGTCGGTTGATTTATCAGGCATAATGCCAAGTAACTCTTACTCCGTCTTGGAAAGAACTAGCGATGCTTCTGCTCTAGGCTCGGCTTTTCTTGTTTACACGGGCGCTCTTGTCAATACCGGAGCGACCTTAAAATTAATTAAAGATGACGGTTCGCTGGTCGACCAAGTTAGTGGCGGATCAGACTGGGAGTCAATCGGCGGAGACAACGTAACCAAAGAAACCGCTCAGTACAACAGCTCGGGCTGGGTTACTGCAGTAGCTACACCAGGAAAAGGTTTGATTCAGACAAACACCAGTCTTTTGTAGACGTCGCTGAAGACGAAGAAGAAAACCAAGAAAAACTTCTAACAATTACTCCAGTAAGAAGTTAAACACTGGAGAAACAACCAAACTCACCTTACCAGACACTAGTTTGGAGTTGGAAATAGCCGCTCAATCGGTCGGTTATGTAAACCAAGTAATTAACTTTAAAATAGAATCTAGCGGTATCGGGGATACTCTAATAGACTCACTACAATATGAGTGGAACTTTGGCGACGGGAGCACTTTGTCTAGTCAGCAAAACCCTGCTCATGTGTATAACTACGCAGGTACTTATGTAGTGACCACTTACGCCGGTTTCAAGCGTCAAGAACAAGTAGCTAGATACGAAATTACTATCTTACCAGTAGAGATTTCTTTAACCACTAATCAAGCGGGCGACGTACAAGTAAACAATAATTCCCCTTACGAAATTGATATTTCTGGTTATCAGCTAAGAGGAAGTGAATTATTAGAATTTCCTCCACGTTCAATTATTTTACCTGGACAAACTATCACTATCAACCAGAGTAAGTTAGGTGGTTCGTCGGGGAGGGTGATAGCGATTTACGATACCGAAGAAACCCGGTTGGATTCATTGGTCCCTGGTCAAATAAAAGTAAGTAACAACACAGAGACTTCACTAAAACCAACTCAACACATCGCTGCCTTGTCCACCTCAATCCAAACTCCAACCACTAATAATTCCCCGAGTTTTGGTTTTATGTCAGACACACCGCAAGCAGAAGTGGTTCCAGTACTTATCCAACCAAAAATTGAACTGGTCGAAGAAATTGAGAAAGAAGCGGATGTTTCGTGGCAATCAGCCGCCGTAGCTAGTAGTAAACCAACTAGACCATGGCCATACCTAGCCCTTATAGGGGTAATATTGGTGGCGATTTTAGGATTGTATGCTAAACCAAAAAGTAACTAAGTTAACCTTTGTTTGGTAGTATTACAGTATGAATAAGCAAAAACTAGCGATTGTAACTGGAGGGGCTGGTTTTATTGGTTCGCACTTATGTGAACGCTTAGTCAAAGAAAATTATTTAGTTATCTCGCTAGATAATTATTCCACTGGCACCAAAGAGAGTCATGTGGAAGGAGTTGAATATCGAGAGGGTCACACAAAAGATATAGAAAAACTCGTACCAGAAAAAACAGACCTAATATTTCATCTCGGTGAGTACGCTAGAGTCGAGCAAAGTTTCAACAATGTAGAAAAAGTTTTAGACTTTAATGTGTTTGGCACGGTAGCTGTTTTAGAATTTGTCCGCAAGTGTGGGGCTAAGCTAGTCTACGCCGGCTCTTCCACCAAGTTTGCCGATGGCGGAATAGGAAAAGACCAAAGTCCCTACGCTTGGACCAAAGCCTCCAACACAAATTTAGTCCAAAGATACGGCGACTGGTACAAAATCAACTACGCCATTACTTATTTTTACAACGTCTACGGACCGCGCGAGCGGGGAGATGTCGAAACCGGTACCTTAATTGGTATTTTTGCTGACAAATTCAAAAATGGGATCAAACTAACTGTCCGCCAACCAGGAACCCAAAAACGCAACTTCACTCATGTTAACGACATCGTCGAAGGTTTATTTTTAGTCGGAGAAAAAGGTGAAGGAGATGAGTATGGTTTGGGTAATCCTAAGTCATATTCAATTCTAGAAGTGGCCAAAATGTTTGGCGGTGCCATTGAAATGCTAGAAGAACGTCCCGGTAACCGCCTGAATTCAGAAGTAGATATAAAAAGAGCTACTTTAGAGTTAGGTTGGCAAAATCAACACGAACTCAAAGACTACATAGATTCCCTTAAATCATGAAGAAAAAGATTCTAATTTTTTCCCTAGCCTATTTTCCCAAGCACATCGGCGGGGCAGAAGTAGCTATCAAAGAAATCACTGATCGACTGTCACCAGACCAGTACGAGTTTCATTTGCTGTGCAACCGATATGATTCATCCCTAACCAAAATTGAACAGATAGGGAACATAATGGTTCACCGGATTGGATTCGCTACCAAAGAACCCACTATGTCAGACTTGAAGAAATTTCCATTACATTTAAACAAAATACTATTCCAATTCCAAGCTTTTTTCATAGCTGCTAAGCTACAACGTAAATACAAATTTGACGCCATCTGGGCCATGATGGCTCACTCTACTGGCGTACCGGCCGGAAAGTTCAAACAAGCTTTTCCGAAAGTTAAGTACCTACTCACTCTACAAGAAGGCGATCCGCCAGAATACATTGAAAAGAAAATGAAAGTATTTGGTAAGTCTTTCGATCGAGCCTTCAACCTAGCCGACCAGGTACAAGTAATCTCCAACTTCCTCGGTAATTGGGCTAAGGCCAAGGGTTTTACTGGCGAACCAGTATTGGTACCCAACGCTGTAGACACAGCCCATTTTTCCCAAAATTATTCAAGCGAAGAGCTAAGTCAGGTACGCCAAGAATTAGGTGTCAGTAAGGACGATGTTCTCTTGGTCACCACTTCACGACTAGTAACCAAAAACGCCGTCGACGACGTCATCAAAGCAGTTGCTCTACTACCAGCCAAAGTCAAATTCGTAGTATTTGGCTGGGGGCCAGATGAAGCAAAACTAAAGTCTTTAGCCAAGGAACTAAATCTAGAAGACCGGATACTTTTCCGCGACCATATCAATCACGACATAATGCCGAAGTACCTAAAAGCCTGCCACATCTTCATCCGTCCCTCTCGCTCCGAGGGAATGGGCAACTCGTTCGTCGAAGCTATGACCGCGGAGCTTCCAGTTATAGCTACCCAAGAAGGAGGGATAGTCGACTTCCTATTCGACGCTAAACGAAATCCAGACAAAGAAACCACCGGCTGGGCAGTAGACAAAGATAATCCCGCTCAAATCAAGCAAGCTGTAGAAGATATTCTAAACCACCCAGAAAAAACCGCCCAAGTAGTTAAAGAAGCCAAATCAATGGCCATGGAAAAATACGACTGGAATCAAATAGCCAACCAAATGGACACTAAAGTCTTCCAACCACTATTTAAGAAGA
>FUWD013429934.1_pt41 | contig 12294 bp, 17 predicted proteins | sample 1063281 | NCBI WGS metagenome assembly FUWD01 (sample SAMEA79048168, study PRJEB19326) | metagenome | biome: marine
ATCCCATTGTCTTTATTAGGTTAGTTGTTCTGTTTAAACTTCTCAATTGAATTTTGATAACTTGAGAAGGTTCAATTCCATCATTGGGTTCTATTAACTCAGCATAAGATATTGATGAGGCAAACAAGGTAATCAGAATTACTTTGTATAGTATATGTTTCATTCTTATCATTGCCTTCAAAAGTTTAGTAAATATAAATTTTATCAGCCAACCCATAACAGAGAACGGCACTAATGATTGTAAAGACTAATGGTGCAAGTACAGCTTCATTTGATGGTGATTTTACACCGGTCTTATCAATCTTAATCGAATAAGTATTAACAATAAAAATACACAAATTTTGAACAAAAACTAAATTGAAAAATGCCCATGTATCCTCAACGCCATTGGGTCTTACAAACATGATATACATTGCCATCAGGAAAGTACCTAAAAACATAGCGCCAATCATTCTCAGGGTTGCTGTAGCAGTTTCATTTATTTGAAATTTATCTCTAAATTTTTGGTTTCCAATAATCATTTGATAAGCATAAGCTCCAACACCTAAGAAATGTACTACAAATAATATTAAATAAAAAATTCCATTAAATTTTTCAATCATAAATTTCAATCATTAATTACAATTATAATACAGGATTTTTATTAAATGATTATAGGCTTTATGCGCACAGTAAATTTATACAAGAAATAGTTGGGTCATTTTGCACATGCAAAGTGACAATATTGGTTATAGTAAAAACTAATTATTTTCCTATTATTTGGTTATTAATGAAAAAAATAGTAATAACATTATTCTTAATACTTTTCACAAGTTCTGCTTATGCAGGTTCATGCCCAATGATGGAAAAGAGCATAGATGATAAAATTACAAAAGAAAATTTATTAAGATTTACTATATAAATTTTATGAAATTAGACAGTCACCATAAACCTGAAAATATTAGTGATCGTATTGCATTTGGATTTACTAAATTTTTAAGGTTTGTTGCAGATACCTTCTTTAAAAAAAAATATGGGCATCGTGCTGTGGTACTGGAAACAGTGGCAGCAGTTCCTGGTATGATAGCTGGAATGTTAACGCATTTAAAGTCCATTAGAAAAATTGAAGATGATAAGGGTTGGATTAAGACCCTTTTAGATGAAGCTGAAAATGAAAGAATGCATCTAATGATTTTCGTCAACATTGCAAAACCAACGGCCATTGAACGAGTTATCATTTTAATAGCGCAATTCATTTTTATTCTAATGTATTTATTTATTTATATTATTTCAAAAAGAACGGCGCACCGAATTGTTGGTTATTTTGAAGAAGAGGCAGTTTATAGTTATACTGAGTTCTTAGACGAACTTGATAGCGGTAAAATGAAAAATGAACCTGCTCCTAAAATTGCCATTGATTACTATAACCTTCCACTTCACGCGACTTTAAGAGATGTGGTGGTAAGAGTTAGAGAAGATGAAGCGGGTCATAGAGATGTTAATCATTCATATGCAAATATTTTAAACAACAAATTAGATCCTAACGAAGAACAACCAACAAATTTAAAAAAATCAAATTAGTAAAGAATATTAATTTTTTAAATTAAATTTATATATTTAAGAAAGCTTAGATCGTCCGCCGTCGACACCAATGATTTGTCCCGTCATCCAAGAACTTTCTTCACTCAGTAAAAATTTAGCTAAGGCTGCTGAATCTTTTCCCTCACCCAATCTTTTAAGTGGGTGAGCTTTTGCGATACCATCCGCTAAAGGTTTATTTTTAAGCATAGGTTCGGCAATTTTTGAGTGGCTTAAGCTGGGTGCAATACAATTGACACGAATATCAGGTGCAAATTCAGACGCTAGAGAAACTGTTAATCCTTCCACGGCAGCTTTAGCAGAAGCAATAATTGCATGATTTGTAAATCCTCTTTGAGCAGCAACTGTTGAAAATAATACAATTGAACCTTTGTTTTGTTTTAAACTATCATGATAAGCTTTTATAATTTCCACCGCAGAGTATAGATTAAGCTTCATGCATTTTTGAAAATCCTGTTCTTTAACCATTTTAAGTGGCTTTAAATCTATAGAACCTACGCAATAAGCTAGCCCTTTGATATCAGGCGCATCAGCTTTTACCTTTTCAATAAAATTTTCTTCTAAAACATCAGCTACGGTGAAACTACAATCTAATTCATTAGCAAGTTGTGATACCAAATCTTCTTGTCTGGCGACAAGATGAATATCAAAATCAGATTGTTTAAGCATTTTAGCTAAACTGGAACCAATGGAACCTGTTGCTCCAAAAATAAGATATTTATTTATCATGACGATCTAGATATATGCTCTTAGTTGTATTTTAAAGACAATTGCATTTATTTTTTTTGCAATAGTGTCTCACTTCTTGAATTGATTAAGTTTAAAACTATTTCTTGAATAAAAAATCTATAATAATTAATAATAATGATATTTAAAACTTTAATTGGACTTAAGGTGCTCGGTTTAACTTTTTTAGGTGGAATGGCTGCAGTTAAAGTTTTAAAAGAATGTTGTAATAAAAAAAACAAAAACTCCAATCACACAAAGATCGTCCCTAAAACAAAAAAGGCTTAATAAGCTTTAAATATCGTATTAATTAAACCAAATTAAGGTTAATTGGTTAGAAAATCAGAATTACTTTGAATAGTATATGTTTCATTCTTATCATTAATCTGAATGTATATTCTTATAATTGTTGTTTAATAATCTAAAAAATAATATTTATTATATAAGCCAAAATATCATAAAAGATAACCATAAGAATTTTTTTTGCTATTAATATAGGCCTTGAAAGAGTTTTTTTACTATGAGAAAAAATAAATTAGCAATTATTAGTGGTAGTGGTCTTTATGATGTTGAAGAGTTTAAGGATAGAGAACTACTTGATTTAAATACTCCCTGGGGGAAACCATCCGATCAAATTTTAAAAACAAAATACAATAATAAAGAAGTTTATTTTCTACCCAGACATGGAAGAGGTCATTTTATTTCACCCTCAAATATAAATTTCAGAGCAAATATTGATGCACTCAAACAATTAGGAGTAACTGATATCGTTTCAGTTTCAGCTGTGGGATCTCTTAAAGAAGATCTACCACCAGGTAAATTTGTTATCGTTGATCAGTTTATTGATAGAACATTTGCAAGAACCAAAACTTTTTTCGATGATGAAATTGTAGCGCATGTTTCAATGGCACACCCAACATCTAACGGACTTATGAATGCCTGTGAAGATGCAATTAAGAAATCTAATATAGATTATCAAAAAAATGGAACATACCTTGTGATGGAGGGACCACAATTTTCAACGTTGGCAGAGTCTAATTTGTACAGATCTTGGAATGTAGATGTAATTGGAATGACCAATATGCCGGAGGCCAAACTCGCTAGAGAAGCAGAGATAAGATACGCATCTGTTTCAATGGTGACTGATTTTGATTGTTGGCATCCAGAGCATGAAAATGTTGAAGTTCAACAAGTAATTAAAGTTTTATTGGGTAATGCTGAAAAAGCTAAAGTGATGATTAAAAACTTAATTGATAATTTTGAAAGTCATATTGATCCAAAAGATCCAACCAATAATTGTTTGGATGTTGCAATAATTACAGCTTCTGAAAAAAGAACACAAAAAACAAAAGATAAACTGAATACAATAGCTGGGAGAGCTTTAGGTAAATAAAACTATATTGGCTTTCATAATTTACCTGAGGCAGAACAGTAGTTTTTTTATTTAATCTATTAGTTTATAATCTAACAAATGGTCATAAAAAGTTTAATTGTAGCAATAGGAATCTTGTTTTTTTTATCTTTAGAATATCTATTTCCTAAAGAAAAAATTAAATTAAGAGACAAATTATCAAGAATTTTTAAAAATGTTTTTTTCTGGTTGGTCAATATCGGGATTACCCCAATAATTATTTTACCAATTACAATTTATGCAACTCAATTTGAATTTCATGGATTATTTAAATTTGAAAACGTAATTTTCAATTTCTTATTTCAGTTAATAATTGTTGATATATTTTTATACTGGTGGCACCGATTAAATCATCAAATCCCATTTTTATGGAGATTTCACCACGTGCATCACCTAGATGAAACATTGGATATTTCATCTGGTGTAAGGTTTCATTTTGGTGAAGTAATTTTAAGTGCGTTAGTAAGATCAATAATTATTATTACTTTTAACATATCCTTGATTAATTTATTGTTAATTGAAGCAATTATTTTACTGAGTTCAATTTTCCATCACTCTAATATTAATCTGCCTACAAAATTAGAAAAGGTTTTATCAAATTTGATTGTAACTCCCTCCATTCACTGGGTTCATCATCATAAACGACAAAGTGAAACAGATGCAAATTACTCAACTATTTTTAGTTGGTGGGATAAAATATTTAATTCTAAATCAAATTTTGAGAGAAAAATTAAAATGCCCATTGGAGTGGAAGGAGATCGTGAGCAAAATTTACTCCAGCTCATTTTAAGACCCTTTACTAGATAAATTATTCACTAAATTATTTTGATTCGAGTAAAGAAGCGTGTAAAGTTTTTTACGTGATGCATTAATTGAGTGAACATTGTCTTTAAGTGATTTGTAAATTTTAGGTAAATCCTCTTTCACATCAATATCCTGATAGAATTTTTTATTAATATATAATTGAGTTAAATTTTTTGTTAAGTCTTCAAGAACATTATCCGTTCCATACTTAATCTTGTCTATCACATCTAAAATTTTATTATCTGATGTTAACAGTAAACAAAATCCACCATCTACTGAAGGATAAAATATATTTTTGGCAGATCTTATATTTAAACTATCTGTAATATCTTTTGCAGTTAAAGATGGGATATCAGATCCAACAATAATAACTTTTTGAAAGTACTTTAGATTAAACTCAATCACTTCTCTCATGGATTTTCCAAGCTCTTCTTGAGAAGTTAGATATAATCCATTGGTTATTTTTGAGAACTTAAATGCATAACTCTTGTGTGATCTCTCAGATACAATAATTTGATGAATAGATTTATTAGATTTAATCTTTATTATATTATCAGTTACAATTTCAATTAAATTTTCATTAAGTTCGTTGACAAATGTTTCAGTTAAGTCTTTTCTTAGTCGTGTTTTAGACTTTAGAGATTTTGGGTCTTTAATAAAATGACAAATAACACTAGTTGCACGTTGTTTTCTAAATTTTATAATCTGTAAAATTGTTTTTGATAAAGTGGTTAAAGTTTGAGATGTAGGGTTTGGCAGATACTTTACAGCAGAACTTATTACAAAATTTTCTATAATATTAACTTTGATTCCAATTGATTTTGCTTTCCAAATAAACTCATGGTCTTCACCTTCGTTTAAACTAATTGTAAATTCTCCTAAAAGGTTAAATATTCTTTTATGAACTATAAAAGACTGGTCTCCAAAGGGAATGCCTAAGTATTTGGTTCTAAAATTAGCACCTGATGCGTTTAATTTAAGTTTTTCATCATCAAATTTTAATAAAAAAGTATTAATTTTTTCCTCATTTATTTGTTCTAAATCTGATGGTTGAATTAATGATAAATCACTATCCAGATGGATGAACCAAAGTAAGGGATTGCTAGCTGCTTTTGCACCTGCATTTAATGCTTTCGCTCTTGTAGAGTTTTGAATGGTTATAGATTGATTAGCATATTCTTTTAATTTTTTTACGTTAATATTTTGACTGCAGCATGCAATGATGATTTCATGATCTTTAAATTTATCTTTTAATTGATCAAATAATTTAAAATTTTGATCTTTAGGACCAATAGGTACTACAATTGATAATTTCATGATTTTATTTAAATAAATCTCTTAACGTGCCAAATCCGATAAACCAATAAAAACGTAATTTATTAAAAATACTTTTTTTTGATAATGCTCTTAGGCGGTGGTACTCGGTAATCCCACATTCAGTTTTGATATATTTTTCTATCGGTTTATTCATTTCTTAAACCTCTTATATATAGATTTTATAAATAAAGGAAAAATACCAATTAAGGTTAGTGACATAATAACTTTTAAAGTTAGTATCTCTTCAATAGAATTTAAACCCCCTATTTGAACACCTGCATTCACAAAAATAGCTGTTCCAATAAACATTCCTATTTGTGATACTAAATAAAATTCTAATGCTCTCATTTTAGTAAGTCCAAATACTAGATTTATAATAAAAAAAGGAAAGATAGGACTTAGTCTTAAAAATAAAAGATACAGCCGACCATCCATTTCAATTCCTTTATTAATTTTTTCTAAATATTTATGAAACCTTACTTGTATATAATTTCTTAAAGCATATCTTGAAAACAAAAAACAAAAGGTTGATCCTATGGAGCTTGCAAATGAAACTAAAATTAAACCTGGCCAAAAACCAAATAAAGCTCCAGCTAATAATGTTTTAAGCAAGGATATTGGTAAAGCAAAAGCAGTAACGACCACGTAAATAATAAAAAATAATACAAAATAAAATGTATAGTTTTTATTCACTAATAATTGAATGTCTTGATAAGTATTTTTAATAATTGAAAATGATAAAATTTCACTTAAATCAATAAAATAACCAACAATTATTATTAAAAAAATACTAATCCAAAAATATTTTACCTTTATTTTTTTCATGTTAATTGTTAGCTGCAGCTAGAACCACCTAAAACACAAAATTTAGAGCAGTGTTTATGGTTGAGCTGTATTTTTTGAAGTGAATTTGTTAAGCTTTCCCCAAGATCAAACTCATCTTCGTAAGGAAGTAATGTGCAAGCGATACACTTGGTTTTCTTGCCTTTTTTTTAACTACCATTCTTGACCACGAACACATGATATCATCAGGATTTTTCCTAATATATTCCAACAAGCAGTTAGTAATTTCTGGCGTATCCGACTTCTCATCCATCTCAGCAAAAGCTACTAATTGCTGCTCTGATTTTGCGTCTAATTTTAAATTATACTTATCAATAAATTTATTAAAGTTATCTCTTAGTTGATCTTCTTGCTCTCCCCACAATAGCCTTGTTGCTAGTGTATAATTAAAATTATTTTGATTTAACCATAAAAGTCCTTCCATCATTACATCAAATGTATTTTTACCTCTTATCTCTTCATGCTTTTCTTTTTCATAATGATCAATTGAAACTCTAATTGTTAAATTTTGATGATTGAGCTTTAAAAGATCTTCTTTTCTATTTAACATTGGTTTCATCGCATTAGACAAAACAAGCACTTTAAAATTTTTTGATAAAGAGTATTCAATCATTTTTAGAATATCTTTATTCATAAAAGGCTCTCCTCCTGTAAAACCTATTTCATTTGTTGCTAGATTTTTATTAATAGCTTCATCGATAAATGATTTAACTTCTTCAAAAGTTAAATAGACTAATCGATCATTTTTGGGACTAGACTCGATATAACAATTTTTACATTCAATATTACAAAGTGTTCCTGTGTTAAACCAAAGTGTTTTTATTTTTTTAGCCTCGATAAAAGCACGTGCGCTTCCATCAGCAGTTATGAATGGGTCCTTAAATTTATTTTCTGTTATGTTAGTCAAAATTATAAATTGATTAGAAAAAATTTACCTATTGTTACTGTCCATTTGAAACTTTATTGTTAAATCTTGAACAATAAAAAATATTATCATAATGATCCTTTTGGTTTAAATGTTAGACCATCTCCATTATTACAATATCGCTTACCAGTTGGTTGCGGACCATCATTGAAGACGTGACCTTGATGTCCTTCACAAACCTCACAATGATACTCAGTTCTTGGCACCAATAATTTAAAATCTAATTTAGTATCAATGACGTTTGGATGATGTTCAAAAAAAGATGGCCAGCCTGTTTTAGAATCATATTTCATTTTACTACTAAACAAAGGTGTGTTGCAACCAGCACAAAGATATTCGCCCTCCCTTTTTTCATCGTTTAACGGACTGGTGAAAGGTTGCTCAGTTTTTTCTAGCCTTAAAATATAATATTGCTCAGCTGTTAAGATTTCTTTCCATTCCTTGTTAGATTTAATGATCTTCTTAATTTCTTTAGCAAAAGCTTCAAAAGGAACAAGGAGTGACAATAGTCCTAAAGTCATTAGTTTTATAAATTTTCTTTTTTTCATTTAATAAAATTATTTATTTAAACAATTGTACGTTGAATTATTGTACCCATTTGATCCACGCAGACAACCATTGTGTGTCCTTTAAGAGGAGTACCAAGTGCTTTTGCTTTTTGCAAATCAAATGCAAAAAGGCAATTGGAATAAAAAGTTAACAGAATTATTAAGAAAAATTTTTTCATTTAGAATCTATTCAGCCTAACAGCTTCTATAAAATTAACGATACTTAGCAGCTGTAATAAATTCATTAAAGGCCTCGCACCAAATAATAATGGTGTTGTAATCGTTCACAGAAACCTGATTAGGAACCTCAACGATAAAATTACTAAAGGTCTTGACCTCTCCTACATATTGAGCAGATTTCTTAATTGATAAGAAATCTTTTTCCGTTTCTACAAATTGATTAGTTAAATAAAGTTTATAATCAGGTCCTGGAGTAATTCTTCCATTTACGGTTATTTTGTTTTTCGTGACGGTAACCATGGCTTCTCCATGATGAAGAAGATCACTTCCTTTAAGGTTTTTTACAAATTCAGTTTGATAGAGAGAATTTTTTTCAATCTTTTGAATTTCTTCTAAGCTAGATGATTTTGGGGCAGTCAAAATAGGTAAAAGATAGATCCCTAAACCCACTCCTATAACCAGAGCTATTCCATGAGAAAACGTTAAAAGAAAAATTATTTTTTTTTTCATGATAAGGAGTTACTTTCCAAAAATACCCAGTTTCACATCATAATCGACCGCTAAGCCATAATCTGGATCATCATCGCTATCAACCATTAGCTGCCCTGTTCTACTCAATAAACGGTGACAATCTTTAGTTAAATGTCTAAGTTTAACTTTTTTACCTATGTTGGAATATCGATCTGCAATATCTTCAATGGCTTTTAATGCGGATTGATCAATGACTTTGGATCCGGCAAAATCTATAATCACCACTTCAGGGTCTTGCTCTGGTTTAAAAATTTCTAAAAAACTATTCGTAGAACTAAAAAATAAAGGTCCTTCAATTTCGTAAACTTTTGCACCACTTTCTCGGATAGAAGGTCGTTCCGTTGCTCTAATTCTTGATGCAGATTTCCATGCGAATACTAAAGCAGATACAATTACACCCACAACTACAGCTAATGCCAAATCTTTATAAACAGTGACTATTGTAACTAACACAATCACTAAAGCATCTGACCTTGGTACTACTGATAATAATTTTATAGAATTCCAAGCAAATGTTCCAATCACCACCATAAACATAACACCCACTAATGCAGCAATGGGTATGAGCTCAATTAAAGAAGAGGTATATAAAATAAATATAAGAAGAAAAAGAGCGGCAGCTACTGCTGCAATACGAGTTCTACCTCCCGACTTCACATTAATCATAGATTGCCCGATCATCGCACAACCACCCATACCTCCAAAAAATCCTGTAACGGTATTTGCTAATCCTTGAGCCAAACATTCTTTACTAGCTCCACCTCTTTTATTAGTAATTTCACTCACCAAGTTTAAAGTTAACAAACTCTCTATTAAGCCAATGGCAGCTAAAATAATGGAATAAGGTAAAATAATTTTTAATGTTTCAAAGTTAAAAGGAACATTAGGAATAGAAAAATCAGGTAGTCCGCCTTTGACACTAGCTAAATCACCCACTCTAGGAATCGGGATGTCAAATCCTATAACTATTCCTGTGACTACAAGAATAGAAACTAAAGTTGCAGGTATTGCTTTGGTAATTTTTGGCAACAACCAAATAACAAGCATCGTTACTAAAACAAATCCAAGAGAATACAAAAGAGGTTCACCAGACATCCAAACGGATTTTCCACTAGCATTAGTTACTTTAAACTGACTAAGTTGAGATAGTCCGATTACAATAGCTAACCCATTGACAAAACCCAGCATCACAGGTTGAGGTACCATTCTTATAAATTTTCCTAATTTAAATATGCCAGCAATTAGTTGGATAATTCCCATCAATACGACGGTCGCAAATAAATATTGTGCCCCATGAAGCATTACTAAAGAAACCATTACTACTGCCAAAGCTCCTGTTGCGCCCGAAATCATTCCAGGACGACCTCCCAACAAAGCGGTAATTAGACCAACAATAAAAGCTGCATACAATCCAGACAATGGAGTAACCCCCGCAACAAAAGCAAATGCTATAGCTTCCGGAACTAAAGCTAGTGCAACTGTTAAGCCTGATAAAATTTCAGTTTTGAATAGAAAAAAAGAAGCTCCCTCTTTAGGGATGTAGTCATTGTCTCCATATCCAATAGATTGAGCGAATGACTTTAGGGTTGTTTTAATCACGAATAATTTTTTTATTTTTTACAAATTAAATATATCTGTTCATGTCAAAGGTATCTTTGAAAAGCAATCAATTAGTTGTATTTGTTATGATCTAATGTTTTTAAAAAATTTATATGTTGAAATAAAAGAGGTGGTAATTCCCCTCTTTAAAATTCTTATTCCTTTTGTTTTTATTGTAAAAATTTTAGAAGAAATTGGAGCCATAGCTTTAATATCATCGATATTTGCTCCCTTAATGAACTTGATAGGCTTGCCTCCTGAACTTGGGATTGTTTGGGTGACTGCTTTTATTGTTAACATTTATGCAGCATTGGTTTTATTTATTAATTTAATTCCTGGATTGGAGGTGTCTGTTGCTCAAATTACTATTTTAACTACCGCTATATTGATTGCTCATAATCTTTTGATAGAATCTGCCATATCTAAATATGCAGGCATATCTTTTACTTATACTTTTGTTTTTAGATTGATTTATGCTTTTCTAGTTTGTTTTATTTTAAACCAAACTTATATTTATTTTAATTTTTTAAATGAATCCTATTCTACTTTTTTTACCATTGAGCCTTTGCGAGAAGGTTTTGTCTATTGGCTACAAGACCAAGCATTAAATTTACTGTATGTATTTGTTATCGTTGTAATAATGGTAACTGTACTCGAACTTCTAAAAGTTTTGGGCGTCGATCGTTTTTTAAAAAAAGCTCTTATTCCCGTATTAAGAATGTTTGGCATAAGCAAAGAGGCAACTAATATTGTTATTGTTGGTATGACTATTGGACTTCAATTTGGTGGGGGAATTTTAATTAAGGAAGTTAAAAGTGGAAAAATAGATAAACAAAGTGTTTTTCTTGCTGTGTCTTTATTAAATGTAATTCATGCAGTAATTGAAGATACGATCCTAATGTTGGCAGTGGGAGGTCATTATTCCGGCGTCATTGTTGCTAGAATATTTTTTGGACTACTTATCTCTCTGGTAATATTTAAAATCTATCAAAAATACGATACTTTTTTTGAAAAGTATATTTTTAGCCCTCACTTAAGGTCCTTGCCCAAAATTAAAGATTGAACTTTTTCTTAAAAGAAATAAAAAACAATTATGGTTAAAGCAGTTAAAATTCAAAAATTTGGTGGTCCTGAAGAACTTCAGTTAGTAGATGTGGAGCTACCTAAGCTAAATGCAAATGAAGTTTTAATAAAAAATTTATCTATCGGTCTTAACTACATTGATGTCTATCACCGAACGGGTTTGTACCCTATTCCATTACCTAGTGGTATTGGCTTGGAAGCGTGTGGAATGGTGGAAGAAATTGGATCAGATGTTACATTGTTTAAAGTAGGAGATCGTGTTGCTCACTCTTCTATGCCCATCGGTTCTTATTCAGAAAAACAAATATTTCCTCAAGAAAAATTAGTGTCGGTACCAGAAGGAATTTCTAATGAGATTGCTTCTGTCATTATGTTAAAAGGAATTACTGCCGAATACTTATTGCATCGGGCTTATCCCGCCAAAAAAGGTGATAAAGTTTTATTTCATGCAGCAGCTGGTGGTGTGGGGCAAATACTTTGCCAATGGGCAAATGCAATTGGTTGCACGGTAATTGGAACTGTTGGCTCTAAAGAAAAAGAAGCAATTGCGAAGCGGAATGGGTGTCATCATGTAATCAACTACACAGACCACAATTTTGTTGAAGAGGTAGAAAAAATAGTAGGAAAAAATAGAATTGATGTGGTTTATGACGGCGTAGGAGCTTCTACTTTTGAAGGATCGATTGAATGTTTAAAAGTTAGAGGAATGATGGTTGCTTTTGGAAATGCCTCTGGATACGTCAAAATAT
>FUWD013231926.1_pt1 | contig 12293 bp, 15 predicted proteins | sample 1063281 | NCBI WGS metagenome assembly FUWD01 (sample SAMEA79048168, study PRJEB19326) | metagenome | biome: marine
CGTCGGATGCGGGAGCTTTTTTACCAACCCGGTGATTAGTGTCGAAAAGAGCCTCGAGTTTCCCGAGGAGATGCAGCGCTGGAGAATGCCAAACGCAGACCAGGTGAAAATCTCGGCCGGTTGGCTAATTGAGAACGCTGGCTTTCCCAAGGGCTACTCGATTCCTGGATCGAAGGCCGCAATCTCCAATAAGCATGCGCTGGCAATCACCAACCGAGGTGGGGCAAGTAGTTCTGAAATTCTAGAATTAGCAAGGCTGATTCAAGAGCGCGTGGCTGCCAGGTGGGGAATCAACTTGATTCCAGAACCCAATTTGGTTGGTTTTTAGAGCTAACTAAAGAGCTTCTGCATGCGCTGGATGCCCTCGAGCAACTGGTCGTCACTAAGCGCATAGCTCATGCGCAAATAACCACTTGGACCAAACGCTTCCCCTGGAACCAGGGCGACTTCGGCCTGCTCCAGAATCATGTCTGCAAGCTCCAGAGAGCTTGTGATTTGTTTCCCAGCCCAAGTCTTACCAAGTAACTCACTGACATCTGGGTAAACATAGAAGGCGCCCTCAGGATTCGGTGTCGTGATCCCCGGTATTTTGTTGAGTTCGGCAACGGCAAGTTTTCGCCTGCGGTCAAAGGCTTCCAGCATTTTTTGTATTGGCTCTTGATCACCGGTTATCGCTGCAATCGCTGCTCGCTGCGAGATGTTTGAAACATTCGAGGTCAGATGTGACTGCAGGTTGCCTGCGGCCTTAGCGGCATCGTCCGGGGCAATCATCCATCCGAGTCTCCAGCCGGTCATGGCGTAGCTCTTGGCAACACCATTGACCATGATGGTGCGGTCTTGGATCTCTGGCACTAGCTCAGTTATTGAGTAAGCGCGAATACCGTCGTAGACCACGTTTTGATAAATCTCGTCGCTTATCACCCAAAGATTAGGCTTGGTCGCGACCCAGTTTCCAATGTCTGTCAGCTCTTGTTTGGAGAACACCGCGCCGGTTGGGTTTGACGGTGAGCAAATTAGCAACGCCTTGGTCTTTGGCGTGTAGGCGGCCTCTAGCTGCTCAACGGTTACTTTGTAGCCCTGGTCGGATCCTGCGAAAACATCGACCTGCTTGCCGCCGGCAAGCTTGATTGCCTCGGGGTATGTGGTCCAGTAGGGAGCCGGTACCAATACTTCGTCACCATCGTTGAGGATGACTTGAAATGCTTGGTAGACAGCCTGCTTACCACCGTTAGTGACGATCACCTGGCTTGGAGTTATTTTCGTGCCACTGTCCTCAAGCGTTTTTTGAACAATCGCTTCTTTCATTTCCGGCAGTCCAGCTGCCGGGGTGTAGCGATGATTTTTGGGGTCTCGAACTGCAATTGCTGCAGCCTCAACAATGTGTGCTGGAGTTGGGAAATCCGGTTCACCGGCGGCGTATGAGATGACCGGGCGTCCGTTTGCAATCAGGGCCTTAGCCTTGCTATCGACCTTCAGGGTCGCAGATTCTGCAATGGCGCTAATTCGCTTTGAAATTCTAGAGTCAGACATCCTTCAAGAATAGTTGCGGATTGTGTCGACGGTGGTTGATTCCCCGTTGCAATGCTTGAAATAACCCCCTACACTTACTTAAGTTGACATCTGCCGATAACTATTCTGGCGAAATTCACTTAAATAGATTCAATCTATAAGTGTGTCTTTTCCAGATGGCACTTGAAACCAAGCCTTGTGCTAAGTAACGGTTGGTGGCGATGTCACACATAGGGCGGTGGCTCAATTGGTAGAGCAGCGGTCTCCAAAACCGCAGGTTGCAGGTTCGAGTCCTGTCCGCCCTGCGAAGAAAGAAGGTTAAGTTGACAGAAGAGAACGAGAAGGCTTCAGAGGACTTAGTAGAGAAGGCGCAAGCCGACGCTGCCAAGGCCAAGAACCCTATCCAAAAGGCGGCCCTGTTTATTCGCCAGGTGCTTTCGGAGCTAGGCAAAGTAACAACACCTACTCGCAAGGAATTGATCAATTACACCGGAGTCGTTCTTGGCTTCGTAGCGGTGGTAATGGTCATCATCTCGGCTCTTGACTGGGTTTTCTTAAACGTCGTGACCTTCATGTTCGCAGGATAAGAGGTACTAAATGTCAGATCTAAATTTCAGTGACGTCGCAAGCGACGCTAAGGCCAAAGACGAAGCGGTTGAAGCCGTCGACAGTCAGGCCGTGGAAACCGACGCAGCCGAGCTCAACGAAAGCGCCGTCGAATCCACCGATGATGCCCTAGAAGCCGAAGCTGAGGTCGTCGAAGCGGAAACAGTCGAAGAGGCAGCCGCGGCGGTAGAAGAAGAACCGATCGTTGAAGAGGCCGACCCTTACTTGAAGTTTCGCGAAGAACTTCGTGGCCTAGATGGCAAGTGGTACGTTGTCCACTCTTACGCCGGTTACGAGCGTCGCGTGAAGCAAAACATTGAAACCCGCAAGGCAGCCCTTGCCGGTGGCGATGACATCCTGCAGATCGAAGTTCCAATGGAAGAGTCCATTGAGATCAAAAACGGCCAGCGCAAATTGGTTTCTAAGGTCCGCATTCCTGGTTACGTGCTAGTTCGCATGGAGCTCAATGAGGACAGCTGGACCCTGGTTCGCCACACACCAGCCGTAACCGGCTTCGTGGGAAACTCCCAGCACCCAACTCCACTTCGTCCGGCAGAGGCATTTGAAATGCTAAAGCCACTTTTCACTCCAGAAGAGACCGAAGAGGTAAAGAACGCCAAGGCCGCTGGAAACGGCCCTGGCGGCAAGGCAAAGTCAAGGTCTATCCCGGTCAATATCGACTTCAAGATCGGCGAAAGCATTTTGATCAAGGACGGTTCTTTTGCCGGCCTTCCCGGCACAATCTCCGAAATCAAGCCAGAAAGCGGCAAGGTTACGGTTTTGGTTTCACTATTCGAACGCGAGACTCCAGTGGAACTGGCCTTTGACCAGGTCGGTCCGCTGAACTAAGGAAAGATAGAAAAATGGCACCCAAAAAGAAAATCACCGGTCTGATTAAGTTGCAGATCCAGGCAGGCGCTGCTAACCCAGCTCCACCTATCGGACCTGCACTAGGTCAGCACGGTGTAAACATTATGGAGTTCTGTACTGCATACAACAACGCAACCGCAGACCAGCGCGGAAACGTTGTTCCAGTAGAGATCACCGTTTATGAAGACCGTAGCTTTACATTCATCCTGAAGACACCTCCAGCCGCAGAGCTAATCAAGAAGGCAGCCGGAGTTCCAAAGGGTAGTGGCACACCTCACACCGTGAAGGTTGGCAAGCTAACCAAGGAGCAGGTTCACGCCATCGCCGAAGTAAAGATGTCAGACCTGAACGCTAACGATATCGACGCAGCTGCGAAGATCATCGCCGGCACCGCCCGCTCAATGGGAATCACCACTGAGCTATAAGCAACAAAACAACTAGATAGTCGTGGGAGGGGTAGCACCCCATAAACCACTACTGTGACCGAAAGGAATAGCAGCATGGCAAAACGCTCAAGAGCCTATACAGAGGCAAAAGCAAAGATTCAAGAGGGCAAGTTCTACTCCGTTGCGGAGGCTTCCGCCCTAGCAATCGACACCGCCGGCAAGAAGACCAACTCAACAATTGAGGTTGGACTGAAGCTAGGTGTTGACCCAAGAAAAGCCGATCAGATGATCCGTGGCACCGTCTCGCTGCCACACGGAACTGGCAAGATCGCCCGAGTAATCGTGTTCGCTAACGGTGCAGCAGCGGATGCTGCTCGCGAAGCTGGCGCCGACGAGGTTGGCTCCGATGAGCTAATCGCAAGAGTCGAAGCTGGCTGGACTGACTTCGATGCTGCGGTTGCAACTCCAGACCTAATGGGCAAAGTTGGTCGCCTTGGAAAAGTCTTGGGTCCTCGTAACCTGATGCCAAACCCAAAGACCGGAACAGTGACCATGGACACCGCCAAAGCTGTCACAGACATCAAGGCCGGTCGTATTGAGTTCCGCATCGACAAGCAGTCAAACCTGCACTTCATCGTGGGCAAGGCAAGCTTTTCAGCTGAGAAGCTAACCGAAAACCTAAACGTTGCAATGGAAGAAGTTGTTCGCCTTAGGCCATCGACGGCTAAGGGCAAGTACCTACTAAAGGGTTCTGTCGCAACCACTTTCGGTCCCGGGATTCCATTGGATCTTTCGGACTACTAAAGAGTTCTTAACCACCTGGTCAGCGCCAGCGTGCTCACGCAATCGTCTTGGTTGTAGTCGAGCACCTGGCGCTTCAGTGTTTCTGCGGCAACGGGGTCTGACTCGAGTTTTCCCAAGTAGGACTCATAGGAGTCCATGGAACCCATCGCCTCCTTGACCGTCGATGTTCGTTCAAATTTGTAGTAGTTCTCGAGCTTCTTTATTGAATAACTTTCTTGAGACAAAACCAGTGAAGACTTCACGAGCAAATAAAGATCGATAAATACTCCGTCACTGATCAGCTGCTCTACCTCGTCGATAAAGCTATCGAATCGCTTTGCCAGCCTTCGCAGAGCAGCTAGTTCGTAGTTCGCATAGTGATAGACCTTGAGGCCGGGGTAGGTGACTAACCTGGCAAACAGAAACTTTATAAAACCCTCAAAGGACTCTTTTTCAGCATCTCGGTCATCGGCCCAGGACCAGTGAAATTGTGATCCGGAATCGATGGTCAGATACCCGAATAGGTACTCGAGGCCGCCCGCTGGAGCCGAAAACACAAATCCTTCTAGATCAAAAAACAGGTCTCCCTTGTTTTCTTCTGGCAGCCCAGTCAGCGGTGCGCGGTTCTTGACTTCACAGATGTGCTCGCCGGTGTCATAAGTGTGTTGTTGAAGCCTGGCTTGTCTTGAAAACACCGCAACTTTTTCTCGACTCATCGTTTCGGTGCTTCCGTCAAATGCACCAAGCTCCCGAACGGTGTTTATCCCTGTTGTCCGAAGTGAAACAACCTGAGCCTTCGAGATTCCAGCAACCAGCTGCAGGCTATTAGTTTCATATCTTTGGTGACTGCAGAGCTTGGGGTATTCACAAATATCGCAATAACTAGTAGCGGTGCAGATCAGCTCTCCACAGTCGCCGATTGAGGTCGGGTTGGCGTCAATAAAAGCGGCCACTTCATCGAGGTATTCACTGCGCTTTGATTTCATGTTTGCCAAAAGTGCGTCGCTAGCAAACTCGTTGGTTTCTCGGCTTCCTTGTATTAGACCATGTGTGCCGGGAGCATTTAGGCCCAGAGTCTCTAGTACGTCAACATAGAGCCCCACTTGCACCTGATATTCAGGCTTTGGGGTTTTTGAAAGCTTGGCATCCCAAGCGGTATAGCCGGCAGTTAGGTTGCCAGATGGTCTTGCTGTTAGTCCGGTTTTAGTAAATTCGAATCGATAGTCGGAGCGCAAAAGGAAATCCGGTCGACCCGAAAACACCATGCTTCCTGAGCCTCCTTTGAGGCTTCCTTGGTAAATCACTGGAACACTCTCGAGCATGAGTTTTTGAGTCTCAGCCGGATTAGAGCTCTCTGGCCTCTGGATTAGGTCGCCGAGGTTCGCAAGCAGCTCTTGTTCGAGAGATTCCTCAAATCGATTTCCATATCGGATTGGAAGGTTATCGGGTCTTTCATAAAAAGAATCCAGCAAGGCTTGAAGCTGGGGTAGCTTGAGTTCTCTTGCGACCGAGAGCTTGGTGCAGTGAGGGCACTGAGCGCGCATCAAATCTCTTGAGTCGAAACTCCAGGCTCCACCACGTAACTTCATTAGAACAAAGAGTGCCACATTTTACGAGTCAAGGAATCATCTTGTGAGCAGCTCACGCCTGAAGCCGCGCTTCAACCTCAGCTCTAGTCGGAGGCTGGCAGCCAACCCTCTCACACACGATTGCAGCAGCCGCCGTTGCATACTCAGCAGCACTGCGCAGTTCATCCGAGGTTAGTGCGTCCAGTTTTGCCGCAGGTTCAACTCCGAGAGCATCTAGGTCACTGAGTTTTGCTAAGAAATTGGCCATGAAAGTATCACCAGCACCAACGGTGTCAACGAGGCTAATTTTCTGAGCTGGCACTTCGATGATTTGATTGCCCTGATAGACGAGCACTCCGTCACCACCCTTGGTTACGACCAACACCTTTCCGCCTCTGGTCCACTGCTCAGCGATGCCAGTTAGATCAGCGCCAGCCTCTAGGTCAAATAACCACTCGATGTCGGCATCGGAGGCCTTGATTATGTGGCTTTTTCTATTTAGGGCAAGAACGCGCTCCAGCTCGACTGTCCTGTCAAAACCAAGAGACGGGCGAATGTTCAGATCGTGCGAGAGCGTGATTTGCCCTGAATTCGATAGTTTTGCAAGCCAGTCTGCCAAAACTTTACTTCCGGGCTCGATCGCAGCGCTTAGGCAGCCGAATTGACGGCTTTGGCGCCGAGCTGAGTTACCGCCTCGATAGGGGGAAGTTCTTTAGACTCCCAAGCCCAGTCGGCTGTGCCGCTTATGTAGAAGGCGTAGCCGGCGACTCCGGCAGTATCGATTGTTGCAATAGCCAGGGTTGTTTGTTCTTTGGCAGCAACTGAAAGCGACAGGTCAACCTTGTATGACTCGAGGTGGGCTCTAATCTTTTGCCCGAAGGAATCGTCTGAGATTCTCGCCAAGAACCGGTGTGGAACGTCTGATCTTGCAAGCGCCATGGCCACGTTGGCGTTGGCACCGCCAACAACCGGATCGTAACCCTGATCAGAACCTTCGTGCCCAATCAGATCAATTAGTGCTTCACCTATAACGAGAATCATTGCGGTAAGTCTAGGCTTTAGCCATGAAGACCACGTGGAGTTTAAAGACCGCAATACGACTTCCGCTAATTGGCCTAGCAGCCGCCTGGCTTCTTTTTATGATTGCCGCATACTCTCAGTTGCTGGTGCAACGTACCGTTTATCTGGGAGATGGAACTTCGGTTTATCCGGACCCAAGATTTCAGATGGAGATCTACCTTTTCTTTCTAGGCATTACTGCATTTGCCGTCGCGGCACTGGCCGGACAGAAACTGGCGCTGAGAATCAGAACCGAATCTGACTCTGGCTTAGCCATAAGTGCTCACCGCCTAAATAATTTAGGTGTAGTGCTTTCCTTGGTTGCTGGAGCCGTGTTTGCTGTCGCGAGCTTTTTCGGTGCTTGGGGCTCCAACAACCCCTCGGACGATCCAGTCGGATTGCGGTTGCTAAATGTCTACGTGCCAATCATCCTTGCAACAGCCCTAGTCGTGTTTGTGATTTTGGCCGCGTTCGTATTTCGAAAAGATGCCCCCGATATTCCAGCGGGCGAAAAGGACGAAGATCGCAAAAGCTGCAGCGAGCAATTGGTCTTGCTATGCAGCCCATATCGGACAGCGATGCGATATCTCGGTTGGTCGTTACGACGTCACTCGTACCGGTCTTGATGTGTGGATCTGGGTAATCATTCAGACTCTCATAGCAGTTTCCATAATCACCGGAACCCGGTTCGCAGCCCAAGCGAGGTCCTCAAAGCCGTTGCCAGTCAAAGAGCGCAGGATTGGTTTGGCCGCTGTAAAGCTAAACCTTGTTTTGGCTATTGTGTTTGGTGCTGTCGTGACACTGATGGCTTTCACGATGGGCTTTCAAGCTATTTCTAGTCTCGAAGTTTTCCCAGACTGGAGGGAAAACATGACTGCAATGGAGCAGCAGGCCAAAATTATCGCTCCTTCTCTTAGTTGGTTTGTTCGACTCATGCTTCCAGCGCTAGTGTTACTTTCGCTGGCTGCGTTCGGTATTTACCGAACCACTACATCTCGCCACGCTGAATAAGGACTAGAAAGCACATGCAAACACCCCTTAAGGGCCTGCTGTTCGATAATGATGGAGTCCTTGTCGACTCGATGCCCGGAGCGTCACAGGCATGGGTGTTATGGGGTGAGCGTTACCACCACGGCTTTGATCTAAGTCCCGCATATCATGGCCGACGAGCAAGCGACATCGTCGCTGAATTAGTAACAGAAGAGAAATTCCAAGGGGCCCTTGAGTACATAAACCAACTTGAACTTGATCAGGCTCACTCCACCACTGCTCTTTCCGGAACACTTGAGCTTTTGGCTTCACTCCCTGATGGCAGTTGGAACATAGTGACCGGAGCCAACCTGGAACTTGCCAGAGCCAGATTGTCTGCGGCTGGGATTGTGGCACCTCAGGCTCTAGTGACTGCCGACGACGGCGAAAAGGGCAAGCCGGATCCGGAGCCGTATCTACTCGGCGCTCAAAAAATCGGCGTACCGATAGCTGAGTGCGTGGTATTTGAAGATGCCCCAGCGGGCCTCGTGGCCGGTAAGTTAGCCGGGGCAGCATTGCTAGTCGGAATCGGCGAACAAACTCTAGACTCGGTTGCGGATTTGGTTATTGTTTCACTAGCGGGATTGAAATACTCTTTTGGATTGTTGGAGATACCAGATGAAGTTAGGTTGAGGTAATGGCAGAAATAGAAATGTACAGCGCGAACTGGTGCAGTGACTGCAGACGCTCCAAGTCACTCTTGGACACCCTAGGTGTTGAATATGAACTATTTGACGTTGAGCAGAGCAAGGAAAATGCCGACAAGTCACATGCAATCTCTGGCAAGACCAGCATTCCGGTGATTCGGTTTGAAGACGGCAAGTTTCTAGTGGAGCCTAGCGATGCTACACTTCACGCGGAGCTAAAGGTCCGCGGAATCATAGCCTAGGTCTATCTTTTTTTGCGTTCGGGTCGTAGGCTTTAGCTATTGTGAGCTCGGGTTCTCCGGATTCACCAGATAAGGAAATCCCCGACGATGCCAAATAATAATTATTCGCCTGCCCCGACCAAATCAAATGGTCGAAAGGGCTACGCCTCCAAGAAAGGCGATTACCAGTCAACTGACGGACCACGCAAACCCCGTCACTCGCAGCGACCTGACCGGGTTCAGCGCGAGGATTCTCGTGACAAGGACTTCTCAAATGCACGTGCCAAAACCGGCAAAACCTTCCAGGGTGACAAGAAGCTAGACAGGCTTGAAGCCACCGAAGTAGGCGAGAGCTTTGCGACTTTCCAGGAGATGAATCTTCCTGAGCGTCTGACTCAAGAGCTAGCGAAGATGGGAGCAGCAACACCGTTCCCAATTCAGTCTGCAACTATCCCTGCAGCCATGGCCGGTCGACACGTGTTGGGCCGCGGAAAAACCGGCTCCGGTAAAACAATTGCTTTCGGTGTCCCGCTAGTTGCCTTCCTGGCAAAAGCTGGAAACCAGCCGAGAGTGCCGCTGAAGCCAAAGGCTTTGGTTCTTGCACCAACCCGCGAGTTGGCTCAGCAGATCGACCGCACTCTTTCCCAGCTAGCGAAATCAGTAGGTTTTTACACCACGACTATTTATGGTGGTGTGCCGCAGCACCGTCAGGTCGAAGCCCTGAAGCGCGGCGTAGACATTGCTATTGCCACCCCGGGTCGCTTGGAAGACCTAATGGCACAGGGCAAAATTGACCTGTCCGGTCTAGAAAGAGTGGTAGTCGACGAGGCTGACCACATGTGTGAATTGGGCTTTGTTGAGCCAGTAAACCGCATTCTGGAGGCAGCAGGAGACAGCCAGAAGCTTCTGTTCTCTGCGACCTTGGATTCTGAGGTAGCTCAGCTTGTCAAGAAGTTCATGCCGTCACCTTATGTGTACGAGGTACCGGGTGAGGTAAACGAGTCTTCAGACATCGAGCACCGCGTGCTAGTTATGGATCCAAAGGATCGATCAGCAATCTTCCACCGCCTAGTTCAGGGCTCTGGCAAGTCAATCGTGTTCGTTCGCACCAAGCTCACGGCTGAGGCTTTGTCTTCCAGCCTGAATGACGCCGGTGTTCCAACAGCAAGACTGCATGGAGACCTAAACCAGGCTCAGCGAACCAAGAACCTAGAGCGATTCATCAAGGGGTCTGCTCGAGTTATGGTAGCTACCGACGTTGCAGCTCGTGGTATCCACGTTGACGACGTCAAGCTAGTAATTCAGCTCGATTTGCCCGAGGAGTACAAGACCTACCTGCACCGAGCTGGCCGCACCGGCCGAGCTGGTCGCAGCGGAACCGTAATCTGCATGGTGCCATCGGGTCGGTCAAGAAAAGTAGAAGATCTACTCCAAAGAGCTGACCGCGAAGCCATCTACAGCAACGTAACCCCGGGTCACGAGTTGCTTGAAGAGCTAGCTGGACCGATTGCGCCACCAATGGTCATGGACTCAATTGACTTCGGTGATTCAAGATTTGCGACTGTAAACAAGAACAAAGTCAGAACTGACTTGCGGGCACGCCACACGCCTAATAAGATGGGCGGAGCCAAAGACCGCCGGTACAAGTCGCGCTAAGACCTAGAACTAGTTCTAGGTTCACCGCGACTGACGAAGGTTCACGAAAGTGAAAACCAGCGCAGGTGTATGAAGAGATTCTCCTTTTGAGTATTGCTCCGTGCGCCTAGCGCCGGAGCATTTTTTTTGATCCTCTTGTCACCGGCACTAAACAAACAAGGAGCGCCATGGCAGACAAGAAGGAAAAGGTAGCCGAGCTAACCGAAAGGTTTACAAGCTCGAACACCGTTATTCTGACTGAATACCGCGGACTCAGTGTGACGAAGATGAAAGAGCTTCGTCGTGCAATGGTTAATGACGCAACATACGTGGTTGCAAAGAACACCCTTCTGAGAATTGCTGCGAAAAACGCAGGAGTCACCACTTTCGATGACCAGCTGGTTGGACCATCAGCCCTGGCATTCGTTCACGGTGACCCAGTAACAACTGCTAAGGCTCTGAAGGACTTCGCAAAGGCTAATCCACTGCTTCTTATCAAGTCCGCCGTTATGGATGGAATTGACCTTGATGCAGCTGAGATTAAAAAGCTCGCTGACCTCGAAACCCGTGAGGTGCTATTGGCTAAGGTCGCTAGCGCAATCAAGGCAACGATGTTCAAGGCCGCCTACACCTTCAACGCACTTCCTTCCGGGGCAGTTCGCGTTGTCGACGCATTGCGTCAAAAGCAAGAGTCCAAATAATAATTACCCAAACCAAATAGGAGATCAAAATGGCAAGATGACTGCCGACCAGCTCATTGAAGCTTTCAAGGAGCTAACCCTTATTGAGCTTTCAGACTTCGTAAAGAAGTTCGAAGAAGTATTCGAAGTATCAGCCGCAGCACCAGTTGCTGTTGCAGCAGCCGGTGGCGCTGCTGCCGAAGCAGTAGAAGAGAAGGACGAGTTTGACGTCATTCTTGAGGCTGCTGGCGACCAGAAGATTCAGGTTATCAAGGAGGTTCGTGCTATCACTAACCTAGGCCTAGGCGAAGCCAAGGCTCTTGTTGACGCAGCCCCTTCAACCATCCTTGAGGGTGCAAAGAAGGACGCCGCTGAAGCCGCCAAGGCAAAGCTTGAAGCCGCTGGTGGAAAAGTAACCCTAAAGTAATATTCTTTACTTAGAAATTAACCCCCGCAGTCTAACTGCGGGGGTTTTTTCAAAGCCTGAGTAGGACCAAGCTGGTGGCCATAACTGCCATGCCGGCTATAAGGCCGTAAACAGTGAGGTGGCCCCGGGCCGAGTTCTTGGCTGTTGGCAAAAGCGTATCTATGGCAAGAAACACCATTACGCCGGCGACCATGGAGAATACAAAACCCAGTGAGAAGTCTGTGAGGAATGGCCTCAAAATCAAGTAGCCGATAATCGCACCTGCTGGCTCAGCAAGCCCCGAAAGAAAACTTAGCTTGAACGCTTTGCTTCTTGACTTTGTTGCGTAGTAAACCGGCACTGAAACCGCAATGCCTTCAGGAATATTGTGAAGGGCCACTGCCACCGCCATCGCGATTCCAACTTCTGGGTCATCGAGTACTAGCAAGAATGTCGCAAGCCCCTCGGGGAAGTTGTGGATAGCAATTGCCAAAGCCACGAAAAGACCCATCCGAAGCAATGCCTTGTTACTGGCAGTTTCTAGGATGTCGAGTGGGGTTTGGTCGCTGCCAATTAGTTCGATCTGAGTGTTCTCATGGGGGTTGGCTGCAGAAGGCACCAGGGCATCTATGATCGCCATAACCACCATGCCAAGGACCAATGCGAAGGCGGCGTAGCCGGCGGCCTCAACGCTCGATACCGTGGTTGCCAAATACGCTGTTGACTTCGGAATGATTTCAACGAAGCTCAGGTAAATCATTACCCCTGCGGAAAACCCCATTGATATTGCGAAGAAGGTCTTATTCGTGGTCTTGGTAAAAAGGCCAGGGCCGAACCGATTCCAGTGGATAGCCCAGCCGCAGCGTGACCCGACGCCAATAGCAGTGTGCTGTC
>FUWD013188121.1_pt1 | contig 12291 bp, 15 predicted proteins | sample 1063281 | NCBI WGS metagenome assembly FUWD01 (sample SAMEA79048168, study PRJEB19326) | metagenome | biome: marine
GCGTAACAATCGTGCTATTTTCATACTAAATCACTTATGAGTAAAAATTGCTTGATTCTGTGAATCTTTTCTACAATATCCAAATCTAACAAATTGAATTTCTTCTCCTTCTTTTAATTGTAGATAGTGTGGTTCTGTAAAAACATCTAATTCTTCTAAACTGTCCTCATTAAATTCATCTCCAATAAACAATGTTTTTGGAATAATCATCTTTATTTTATGTGCTGTTTTTTGTGGGACCCATTGAATTTTTGGGATATCTTTTCTCTCTCCATTTTCAACAAATTCTCCTTCTAATTCTATTCCTTGTTTGGTAATGACTACATTTCCTAAACCCAATAGGCGAATTTGTGTACCTTCTTTGATGCTTTGTGCATCATCTCCTGAAATGTAGAAATTTTCATCAATTTCAATTGTTCTTTTTCCCATATCGTTTATTGGATGATTTGGGATTTCAATTGAAGATGTTGGTAAATTTTTTATTGTAAGTTTTTTTGCATTACTAACCATGAATAATCTAATGCTATCTGCATCAACAAATTTTCTGTTAAAAGCCTCTAGTGCATCAAATGGTGCTAAAGTATTTGCTTTGGTTAATCCTAATGACATGATGAATTTTCGTATTGCCTCTGGCTTGATTCCTCTCCTCTTCAGTGCCTCTAAAGTTGGTAGTCTTGGATCATCATACCATGTAACTTTCCCCTCTTCAATCAATGGTTTGATGATTCTTTTTGATATTGGCATACCTTTGAATTCTAATCTGGAGAAAAAGCCTTGGGTTGGTTTTCTCATTTTTAATGCATCTAAAATTTCATCAATTAGCTCTTTTCTAAGTTCAAATTCTTTAGAACGATAGGCGTGAGTGACCCCATCAATACTATCTTCTATTGCAACTGCCATATCATAACTTGGCCAAATTCTATATTTTTCACCTAAAGTGTAATGCTTTCCTTCAATAATTCTAAACAAAACTGGATCTCGCATAACTGCATTATCTGCTTTCATATCCCCACGGAATCTAACAACTGCATCTCCTGGTTTGAATTTATCATTCATCTTTTCCCAATTTTTATTATTTTTTTCAATATCTTCCATACTACACTTGCATGCTTTTCTTTCTCTTCTGTTTTTACTGATGTCTTCTCTTTTACAAGTACAAATGTATGCTTTTCCTAAATTGATTAATTCAATTCCTTTTTCATAGAATAATTCCATGTCATCTGATGTACTTTTTACTATGTCAAATTCTATTCCTAACCATTCTAATCCAACTTTGATGGCTGCATGATATTCCATTCTTTCGGCTTCAGGATTTGTATCATCCATTCTTAGAATAAATTTTCCTCCATACATTTTGGCATATTCTGAATTAATGATAGCTGCTTTTGCATGTCCGATGTGAGGATATCCATTAGGTTCTGGAGGAAATCTTGTAATGACTTTTCCTTGTTCTGCATCTTTTAATTCTGGAAGGCCTTCTCTTTCTTCAATTTTTTCTTTAGGTGCTAAAAGTTCTGGAAAATTTTCTTTGATTTCACTTTCTTGCTCTTCTGATGATAATTTATTAATTGAAGAAACTATTTCAGTAATATCTTTAGAAATTTCTTTTACTTTATTTCTAAATTCTGGTTTTGTTCCAAGAATTTTTCCTAAAATTATTTTATCTCTTGTTTCTCCTCCATGCTCAAAAGCATTTTGAAGAGCCATTTTTCTAATTTCTTTTTTTAATTCTTCATCCATGTTACTTCTTACCTTTTACAACTACACACTACGTTTAACTACAAAATCTAATAATGAAATTAACTCTGTTTTTGCAGATCCTGAATAACTTTCTAATGATTTTTCAGCTTTTTCCGCATATTTTAGAGCCTGTTTTCTGACATTTTCTTCTATTCCTAAAGATCTAATGATATCTACGGCTTTATTCAGATCATTTCTTGATATTTTTGAATTCCCAAATGCTTTTAGAATTATTTTTTTCTCATTACCTTTTGCTAATTTTATTGCCATGAGAATTGGAAGAGATTTCTTCCCTTCTCTTAGATCATTTCCTACTGGTTTTTTTGTTACCTTGGAATCACCCATCACTCCGATGAGGTCATCTGTTATTTGGAAAGCAATTCCTAGATTTCTTCCAAATGATGAAAGATTTGAGATGTCTTTTACTTTGTTTGTTGCACAAATTGCTCCCATTGCACAAGATACATCGAACAAGGCTGCAGTTTTTTTACCAACCATTGTGATGTATTCTGCTTGTGATGGAATTTTTCTTTCTTCAGCCATTTTTACGTCTAATAATTGACCTTCACATACATCTACACAAGCTTTAGCAAGCCTAGATACTAGTTGAATAGTTGCACTAGATGATAATTTTGAATCAGTAATGATTTGAAATGCTTTTGAAAACAAAACATCCCCTGCAAGTATTGCAATTGGCATACCGAATTTTTTATGTACTGTGGGAACCCCATGACGTATTTCATCATTATCCATTATGTCGTCATGAACTAATGTAAAATTATGAACCATCTCTACTGCACTAGCAGCAGGCATTGCATTGGATACTTTACCTTTTAAAATTTGACAGCTTTTGATTACCATGTATGGTCTAAGTCTTTTTCCACCATTCACAATTAGATGTCCTGCTGCATCATAGAGTTTCTTTGGATTCCCTTTTAATTTTGAATTTAGATATTTGTTTACTATTTTGGCATTTTTTTCTATTTGTTTAGTTTTATTCATTTACTAATCTCCATTTGTTATCTGGTAGATGAATTTTAATTGCTTTTTGCAATTCATCATGCATTTCACTATTCATCCATGTAGATAAGATATTTGCATGCTTTTCAAGCATAGATTTATCCGATTTTTCTAATAATTCCAATGCGATAAGCATCCATGGACAATAGATTTGTGGATTTTTCTTTAATTCTACAATTAGTTCTTTAGATGAAATCCATTTAATTTCATCAATTTCTCCTTCAATTTCTTTTAACTCTGTAGATTTGTCAATTATGCCAATTAGAGTTCCGCATACTTCATTTTCAGATCCCACATCTTTGTATGGAACATGATATTCAAATTTATGTAAATAATCTAATGTGCCATCAATTCCTAATTCTTCAGGCATTCTTCTTTCTCCTGATGAAACATATGTTTCTGATTCTCTTGGATGACTTGCAAACGTCCCATCCCAATCATTGGGCCATAACATTTTTTCTTTAGCTCTTTTTGTGAGAATTAATCTTCCATCCTCATCAAACAATAATGCCGTAAATGCTCGATGTAATTTTCCATTTGGCAAGTGACACTTTACCTTTTCTTCACTTCCTATAGGATTATCATTTTCATCAACTAAAATTACAAATTCTTCAGACATTTCTTTTACCTCTAAACAATGTTCCTTCAAATATCCTATTTTTAACAGCTTTAACAATTCTTTCAGGTTTGTTACCGTTTGCAAAGAATACGCTCATTCCCATCTTTGCAATTTTTGATGCTTCTTCAACTTTCCTAGTCATGCCACCCGTAACATCCATTTTATTTTTAGAAATGTGTGGACGTTCACCCTGTAATTCATAAATCAATTTCTTGTTTTTAAATCTGAATACAATCCATCTTCATTTAATGCAAAAATACAGAGTCTAGGTTTTAGAATTTTTGCAAGATGGGTCATGATCTTATCCCCTGATAAAATGTATGTTTTTTTTTGACCATACCATAATGCATCTCCATATGTGACTGGAATCAAACCTGATTTTGCAATTTTTTCAATTTCTTTAATTTTTTTAGTGATGGGTTTATTCCCAAACATGAAATCAGTTGGAGGAAGACAATATGGATTTAATTTGTTTTTTAGTAATGAATCTAAAATAATTTTATCTAATTCAATCATTGAATTTTTAACAATTGCAACTCCTTTTGGATCATATCTTTTTTCTTTTGTATGCATATCGTATTTTACAGACCAATAATGTCCATAAGATCCTCCTCCGTGAACAATGATTATTGGTTCATTGATTTTTCTCAAACTTTTAGAAAGATTATCTATTGTTTTTTTCCTAGCTGATAATGGTCTTTCTTTATTTGTAATGATGGAACCACCTAATTTTATTAGAATCATATTTTTCAAAATTATTTGATCAATTAAAAAGTATCCAGACCTTTAAAATCAATTTTAACTGAAAAACAATCATAATTCTTATCTTTGAATTGATTAATGGTACGTTCTAGATTTGATTCATCTGTTAGAGCGTAGATACACCCTCCTCCCCCAGCACCAGTAATTTTTGCACCCCATGATTCTGTTTGACCTATTTGAATCATTTCTCTTAATTTATCATTAGAAATCCCTATTGTTTCCAGATATTCTTGATTTTCTTTAATTTTAGTTCCTAATTTTTCAATATTATTTTCTATCAATAATTCTAAAACTTCTTCAATTAATTTTGATTCTTTTTTACATAATGAAGTAAATTGTATTTCATTTTTTTCCTTAAATTGCCTTACTTTCCCCACTACTGATTCTGTGGAATGTTCGATGTTTGAGTTGGCAATTACTAGATGAAAATTAGGTTTAGATTCTATCTTGTGAAATCCGTTTTCTTTGTCATATTCCATGATTCCGCCATAGGTACATACAGTACAATCAGCTCCTGATGTATTTTTAAAAATTGTTTTTTCAGCTTCTATTGCTAGCACAAGAATTTCTTCATTAGATGTTTTTCTAAATAATCTTGAAATTGCAGCAGCTCCTGCTACACAACAAGCAGATGATGAGCCTAAACCTACTCCTAATGGAATATTTGATTCGACAATAATTTTAATCCCTGCATTTTCATTCTTTAACATTTTATTTGCTAAATAATAAAACGGTTTTAATGGTGAATTAATTTCTGAAATTGATTTTCCAGGTTTTAATTCTAAATTCCCAATGTTTGATTGAATAGATATTTTTCGATCATCAATTTTTTCTGCAGTTACAGTAATTCTTTTATTAATTGCACATAGAATTGCTTTTACTCCATAAACTACAAAATGTTCTCCAAAAAGAATTACTTTTCCTGGTGCAGAAGCTTTGGATTTCAATTAAACATTAAAATTTTAAAAATCGTCGATTTCTTCTTCAGTAATCTTTGTTTCAAAATCATCTATTTCTTCTTTCATTGGTTCATTCTCTTTCAATTCCCCTCTTTCAATTAGGATTTGACGTACCAATAACCAGTAAACTGTAGCTAGAGCTTTTCTTCCTCTGTTGTTTGCTGGAATGATCATATCTAGATTAGATGTGATGTTGTCTGTATTTGCAATTCCAATAATTGGAATGCCTGCATTTGTTGCTTCAATAATTGCTTGCTCATCTACTTGTGGATCTGAAATTAAAACTAATTTTGGTTCAATGTAATATGGTAATGATGGATTTGTTAGTGTTCCTGGCATGAATCTTCGAAGTAATTTTTTAGAGCCCAAACTTTCACAGAATTTTTCAATTGGTGTTTCTGCATATTGTCTGCCTGAGCACACTATGAGGTTTTCAGTACCTAATCTATTGATGAATTTAGCTGCTGTTTTGATTTTCTCTAATGTAATATCTAAATCAAGCATGTATAGTCCTTCAGGACTTGCTTTGGTGATGAATGGTTTCATGAATTTGGTCTTAACTTGAGTACCTACTCTAATTCCGGTAGCTAAAACCATCTTTTTGATGTCTATTCCTTCAGTTTGTTCACTCATGACGATTTTATATCTCTGCCATACCGCGTATTAAATCAAACTCTGATAGTCGTAATAATTCATTAAGTTTTGCCACTCTTTCTCCTCCAACAATGCCCACTTTGAGCATTTTTGACTTTGTAGCAAGACCAATGTGGGATATTTGAGAATCTGTAGACTCACCAGATCGATGTGATGTGATTAGTTTGATATTATTTTTAGTTGCTTCCTCGGAAAATTCCAAGGCATCAAAAAGACTCCCTGCTTGATTAACTTTTAAAATTGCTGCATTACATGATTTTACTTCAATTGCTTTTTTTAGGATATTTTTGTTTGTCACAGTCAAATCATCTCCTACTATCAATCTGTTTGGGAATTTTTTTGTTAATTCTGACATGTCTTCAAATGCCTCTTCATGAACTGCATCCTCAGCATAAATTAATTTAAATTTCTCAATAATGTTTGCTGCAAAGTCAATTTGTTCTCCAGTTGAATTTTCAAAGCCTGATCTGTCATAAACATACTTTTCTTTCTCATCATTCCATTGTGTTGAAGATGCAAAGTCAACTCCTAATGATACTTCTTTTCCTAATGTGAATCCTAAATTCTCGATTGCTTTTGCAGAAATTTCTAATGCCTTTTGATTTTCCAATTTTGGTGCCCAACCGCCTTCATCTCCTCTACCATTTGTAAAGTTAGGATCCTCTTTTTCTAAAACTTGACGTAATTCTTTATGAACTGATAAATTAGTTTCAATGGCATCTTCAATAGTTTTTGAGCCTGTAGCACAAATTAATATTTCTTGAATATCTGGAGTTCCAGGACCTGCATGTGCTCCACCTCCTAAAATATTTCCTAATGGAAATGGAAACTTGAATGATGATTCAGATGAGAGTATCTTAAACAATGGTTCATTTGATGCCTTTGAAGCTGATTCCATGGATGCAATTGTAATTGCAAATGCTAATGAGCCTCCAATTACTGAATAGTTTGTAGAACCGTCTAATCTTTGTAGAACATCGTGAATCCCTTTAAGATCTGATGATTCTAAACCAATAAATTTTTGAGAATTTTCTTTTAGTATTTTGAGACTTTCTTCAGGTTTACCATTTGGAAAACTAACTGCTTCATATTTTCCTACACTTGCACCTGATGGGGCACATACTCTTCCTAAAAATTTGTTATCTGATTGAACATCAACTTCAATTGTTTTACTACCTCTACTGTTGTATAGAATACGTCCTTCAATTGAGGATATTTTAGCCAAGTTATTCTAACTCAGATAGAACTTCTTGTTTTCTTCTCTGAATTGCTTCATAAAATGGAATTATTTGTTGTATTGTTTCTACAGTAGTCAAAAACATTCTTCTACAACAATATCTTTCAACGCCTAAAGAATCGAGAGTTTTTGAAGGATCCTCTCCTGCTTTTATTTTATTTTGATAATCTTCAAATTTATCAGCGACCATTTTTCCACAAGTTAAACATCTAACAGGAATTAACACGAACGAAAAAGTAACCAAGGATTATAAAAACCATGCAAGAAATTTCAATTGCGGATGTCGCCCAGCCTGGCCAAAGGCGCTAGCTTGAGGGGTTAGTCTCTTAGGAGTACGTGGGTTCAAATCCCATCATCCGCACCACTAATTTTTACTCGATTTTTCTATTTTCTTTAAAATTTTGATTAATTCAGTTCGTCTTTTTTCTTCGGTAATTACAGATCTAACATCATCTACTAGGATCCTATTAACATCGATTTTCCTTCTTGCTTCTTTCACTACTTTATCGTACATTGAAAAAGTATAAAGTTGAAGATACAAATTCTCCATCACTTCAAAAATTCTTGTTGCTTCATCAATTTCATCTATTCTGATTTTATCAAAAACCTGTCTTTTCAATTCTCCAACACAATCTAATAATCCTAAAACATATGATTCAGGCATTACTGCCAATTTTTTATCTGATGGAATTTCTTTTTTTTCAACAATTGCAATTAAACATGCAGCCTCTACAAATTCTTGTTCTGGTGTGATTAGATATCTTCTTAGTCCACCAGTTGCTTTTTTCTTGTATTTTTTTAATAATGTCTCTGCTTGTTTTAGATTGTTTTTTCCTACTGTTAAATCTCCTTTATGTACTGCGATAATTGATTTACTGCACAGAATAATTATTTCTCTTGTATTTTTTAACAGAAATTCTCTAGCCTCTTGAACTATTTCTAACTCTTTTGCAATTTTATTTAATGATGGTTTTACATTTTTTAATGTCATGTTTAGCATTGTTTTAAAAGTAGGATAAAGCCGTTTGCTAAACTCTTATTTTAGATATAATTTCATGAAAAATATGGAAATTACTGTTGATCAAATGTACAATATTGAAAATAAAGGTCATGATATGGGATTTTTAAAAAAATTCATGATGGAAAATGCTGGAGCTGCAGCAGTTAGAAGATTGATTGAAAAAATTGAAAATATTGAATCAAAAAATATCTTAATTTTTGTTGGATTGGGAAATAATGGCGGGGATGGTTTGGTAATGGCAAGACATCTAGCAGGATATGGTGCAAAAGTTACAGTAATGCTCCTAGGCAGCCCTGATAAAATAAAAACAGAAGAAAGTAATTGGAATTGGTCAATTTTACAAAAAATGCCTTCTGTAAAATTAATGTCTGGTGATTCTTTTAAATTTAATTTTAAACCTGATGTAATAATTGATGGAATTTTAGGAACTGGGATATCTGGAGAAATTAGAGAACCATATGCCTCTGCAATAAATTACATTAATGAAACAAACTGTTACAAATTTGCAGTTGATGTCCCATCCGGATTAGATCCACAAACTGGAGAAACCGCAAATATTTACACGAAATGTGACATGACGGTAACTTTTCACAAAATGAAACAAGGAATTCCTAAACGAAAAGATTTGACTGGAGAATTGTTTGCAGAAAAAATAGGAATTCCTCCTGAAGCTGAAGAGGGAATATTATGAAAGTACATCAAATTCAAGTTGGAAACATGCAGAATTTCTCTTACATTGTTGAAGATGAAGATACTGGTGAATCAATCATAATTGATCCTTCTTGGGATTTAATCGAATTAGAAATGATTATTAAAAAAAATAATCTAAAAATAAAATACATTGTAAATACTCATCATCATTTTGATCATACTTTAGGAAATGAAGCAATGGCTGAATCTACCAAAGCACCTATCATACAACATGAATTTTCAGAATTAAAACATGAAATCACTGTAAAGGATGGAGATTTTATTAAATTTGGAAATTCTAAATTAAAAGTACTACATACACCTGGCCATTCTCAAGACAGTATTTGTCTTGTAGGTGATGGGAAAATTTTTTCTGGTGATACTTTATTTGTTGGAAACTGTGGTCGAATCGATTTACCTGGAGGTAGTGTAAAAGATCTCTATCATAGCCTTTTTGACGTTTTACACAATTTAGATGAAAATCTAGTCATGTATTCAGGCCATAATTATGGTGGTTCTAAAATTTCTACACTTGGAGAAGAAAAAATCACTAATCACGTGATGCAAAAACGAACTGAACAGCAGTTTATTGATATGATGGGTTAGAAATTATTATGGAAAATTTTGAACTCTTTGGGAATGTAGAGCAGGGGAAAAGTTTTCTAGAGTCTATGAAATCTAAAAGATTTCTTTTTTCTTTTGTAATATCTTATACTGAAACATGTGAAATTCCTGGAATTACTTTTGCAGGTGCGGATAAGGATTCAATACAGTTTACTCCTCCTGCAGATGCTGAATATCTTCATTATGGATATTGTAAAACAATTGATAAAATTCCAATGACTCCTGATGGTAAACCTACTCCTGGTTTATTGACTAAAACCGCATTAGAATCAGCTAGTATTCCACATTTAACAATTAATGCAGGAAGTAAAATTTCTCCACAACTTCCATTTGTTGACACTGGTATGTCTTATGGACAAAATATTTTAAATGATGATGCAATGACTGACTCACAAGTATCTCATGCTGTTGATTATGGTAGAATTGTAGGACGAAGTATGGCATCTTTAACTGATTGTTTAGTAATTGGTGAAAGTATTCCTGGTGGAACAACTACTGCCTTAGCTGTACTGAAAGCATTAGGTTATGATGCTAAAGTAAGTTCTAGCATTCCAAACAACCCAATTGAATTAAAAAACAAAATTGTTAAATCTGCACTTGAACGAATAGATTCAGATCATCCCTACAGTATTGTAGCAAAAGTAGGTGATCCTATGATCCCTTTTGTAGCTGGAATGTTAAGTTCTGCATCTAGTATATCCAATGTAATGCTGGCAGGTGGAACTCAGATGGCTGCCGTTTTGGCATTTGCAGCAAAAATTGGCTTTAATGAAGAAAATACTGTCATTGGAACTACATCCTACATTACTGATGATAAGGGCGCAAATTTCACTAGTCTTGTAAAACAAATTGCTGATATTCCTGCAATCGCTGTAAATCCAGATTTGGAAAATTCACAGTACGCTGGCTTGAAAGCATTTTCCGAAGGATTTGGAAAAGAAGGAGTGGGAGCTGGTGGAAGTATTATTTCTTCAATGATTAAAACTGGAAATGATTCTGCAAAATTTTTAGAGATGGCCGAAAAAGAATATCATAGATTATTTACTTTACAGTAACTGATTTTGCAAGATTTCTAGGATAATCTGGATCTGTATTTTTCTCAAGGGCTGCATAATATGATAAAAATTGAATTGGAATTATTTCTGAAATTGGATACAATACTTGATCTATTTTTGGCATTTCTATCCAATAATCATAAACATCGCTTTCTATGTCTGAAACTCCAATAATTTTTGCTCCGCGAGCTTTAATTTCTCTTGCACTAGTTAGTGTGTCTGAATATGTAGAATCATTTGGATTTATAATAATTACAAATACGTTTGAATCCATTAATGCAAGAGGTCCATGTTTTAATTCTCCACCTGGAATTCCTTCCGCATGAATGTATGTCAATTCTTTTAATTTTAAAGCTGCCTCCATTGCAATGGGATAATTAATCCCTCTTCCTAGTACATAGATATCTGAGATATCTTTTAACACTTTTGCAATTTTTTTAATCTTCGTTGGATTTTCTAATATTTTTAAAACTGATTCAGAGAACTTTTCAAAATTAATTGTTACTTTATTGTCAGTCAATTTTTGTACAATTTTGTAGAGCACTACTAGTTGTGATGTAAAACTTTTTGTTGCAGCTACTCCGATTTCTGGTCCACAATTCATTCCAATCACCACATCTGCCTCTCGAGCAAGTGAAGATGTCATTAAATTTACTATGGCTATGACTTTACAATTTGATTCTTTCCCAATTCTTACTGCATCTAAAACATCTGCACTTTCTCCACTTTGAGATATTGCAATTATGATAGAATTTTCTTCAATACTGTTTGGTGAAAACTGAAGTTCACTCGATATGATTGGTTCAGCTTAATTTTTGCATATTTTGAAAATATTTGCTTTGCAATAAGTGTAGAATTATAACTGGTTCCACTACCTGTAATGTAGATATTTTTTGCATGTTTGATATAATTTGCAGTCTTTTCTATTGCCTCTTGGGTTTTCTCTCCTGCTTTCAATACGGTTTCATACTGTTCGTGAATTTCTTTTAACGTAAAATGTGCATAATCCCCCTTGTATACATCTCCAAATTCTTTAGATACTTTTGTAATTCCATATTTTACATGTTCTCCTTGAAAATCCAAAATCTGGAATTTGTTTTTCTCCAAAATTACAAAATTCCCATTTTCCAAATAAATTGCATCATCTGTAAATTCTATGAATCCTAATACATCACTTGATAGAAAAAAATCATCTTTTCCTACTCCTATGATTAATGGTTCATGGAATTTTGCTGCAACTAATTGACCATTTTCAAACATTGCAACGAATGCATAATGCCCTTTAATTTCTGAAACTGTTTTCAAAATTGTTTCTTTAACATTCTTTGTTTTTTCATAGTGTTTTTGAAGTAAATTAGCAATAATTTCACTATCTGTTTCACTTTTAAAATTATATCCTTCATCTTCCAATTGTTTTTTTAATTCTTCAAAATTTTCTATTATTCCATTATGTACTATTGCAATTTTTCCTGAATTGCTAGGATGTGGATGTGCATTAAACTCTGTGACTTTTCCATGAGTTGCCCATCTAGTATGACCAATTCCTATTTTCCCTGGAAGTGAATCTAGCTGAATTTTTGAATTAACTTCATTAACTTTTCCAATTCCTTTTTTTAATTCAATTTTATTGTTTGATTCTGTTGCAACTCCTACACTGTCGTATCCTCGATACTCCATTCTTTTTAATCCCTTTACGATGATGGGTGCTGCGGAATCCTTTCCGTAGTAACCGATAATTGAACACATTATGATTCTCTTTTATAATTGGGGTTATTTACTGATAAGCCTATTTTTTTGATTATTACTGTTGAAGAACTTTTATCTTTTGGGACTTCAGCAGTAGCCTCAGTTGTTGATTTCAGTCAGTAGCCTCAGTTGTTGATTCAGCAGTAGCCTCAGTTGATTCTTCA
>FUWD013023717.1_pt1 | contig 12274 bp, 10 predicted proteins | sample 1063281 | NCBI WGS metagenome assembly FUWD01 (sample SAMEA79048168, study PRJEB19326) | metagenome | biome: marine
ACGGTCGGGAACCGATGCGGCTCGATTCGATGATATCGATCGGGGTCGCCTGGCGGAAGAATTCGAGCATGCCGGGGGCCGTCGATGAGGCGCCGGTAGGCTTCGTTGCTCTTGACGGAGAGGAAATCCATGGTCGCTTCCATCGGGTGGGCCTGCCTGCCGGCATGCCGGTGGGCGAGCCTGGCCTCGGTCGCGCCGGCAAGGAAGAGCTCGAGGTTGTAGGCGGCACTGATCCGGTTGGCATATTTCTGGGAGATCGTCTCCCCCTGTTCGGTCACCCTGAGACCTGCGTCGAGCGCGCCGTACGGCTGCGCCTCGATGAAACGGTGGGTCGGCCCTGCGCCCCGGCTGATGCTTCCGCCGCGTCCGTGGAAGAAAAGGATGTCGACACCTGCATTCCTGCCGGCCTCGATCATGCGTTCTTCGGCACGGTAGAGGTTCCAGAGGCTCGATACGATGCCCCCGTCCTTGTTGCTGTCACTGTAGCCGATCATGACTTCCTGCACCATCCGCTCCCTGCCGGCGGCATTTTTCCTGCAGGCAAGGCTACGCCTGGTGACCGGGTGCTCCAGGAACCCCTCAAGTATGCGGTGGCTCCTCTCGAGGTCTTCGATTGTTTCGAAGAGCGGTACAACCGGCAGCAGGCAGGCGTCGCCATCCGCTGAAGGTTTCATCAGCCCGACCTCCCTGGCCAGCAGGTAGACCACGAGCAGGTCCGACAGCTTTCTGGTCATGCTGACGATCATCGAACCGATTCCTTCCGGGCCGAAGCTGGAGATATGGTCGAAGAGTACCCGGTAGCAGGAGAGCACCGCCTCTGCTTCCGGTCCGGCATGCATGTCCGGATGGGTGAACGGGCGCGGCGAAAGCAGTTCCCGGTTGAGGAACTCCAGCCGTTCCGGTTCATCCCATTCCAGGAATCCCGATCCGTCGAGTCCGGCGGCGGTCATGAGCTGTGAGAGCGCCAGGTCGTGGAACCGGCTGTTCTGGCGTATATCGAGCCTGCCCAGGTGGAATCCGAAGGTCTGCACGATCCGGTAAGCCGGCATCACATGTCCCCGGCCAAGGCCGGAAGCCCCGATGCAGGCAAGTGATTCGAGCAGAAGCCCGAGGTCTTCCAGAAGTTCGCCGTGGGAGTGGTACTGCCGCTCTGACGGTGGCGAATCTGCGCCAGCCGGGAGTTTGGCGATCATGAGGTTGACGAACTGCCGCCAGGGCTCCTTAGGGTTCCTTCCGACAGCATGCTCGCCGCGGGTGCCGAGCTCCCGGGTGAGCTCTTCGATGCGGGCCGGCATTCCGGGGCAGGGGAGCTGCAGGTGTTCGGAAAGGCTGAGCTTCGAAGCGAGCCGGTCGAGGTGGTGGCGGACGAGGCGCAGGGCGTGCTGCCGCATCTCGGCAAGGGTCTGCCGGGTGGTTTCGGCCGTGACCAGCGGGTGGCCGTCCCGATCACCGCCGACCCAGCTGGCGAAGCTGAGCCTCGGCATCCTGCGCGGGCTGGAGGTGAGCTCCGGATTGAAGCCTGCTGCTGCCCAGGCCTCTTCCAGTCGCTTGTCCAGCACGGGAAGTACCTCGGGAAAGGTGGTGTGGAGGTAGTGCAGCACGTTGCGACGTTCGGCGCTCACCTCAGGTTTCTCGAAGAGGATCTCGCCTGTGCGCCAGAGCCGTTCAAGCACCACCTTGGCCTCGTAGCGGATCGCCTCCTGTTCCGCAGGGGTCCACATGCGGTTTTCCCGCTTGACCAGCAGGAGGTAAAGTTCCCGGTGCTGCTCCAGCACGCTGCGTCGTTTGGCTTCGGTCGGATGGGCCGTCAGGGCGGGTTCGACCTCGACCAGCGGGAGCATGGCGGCGATCTCTTCCGGTGTTATTCCCATCGACTTGAGCCGGCTGAAGGCGCTGCCCCAGAGGCCGGGAAGCGATGCAACCCCTTCTGTCGACTCCAGGCTCCGGCGGTACTGGGCGGCCGAGTTCTCTTCGGCCATGTTGAGCAGCTGGAACGAGATCGACCATGCCTGCATCACGCGTTCAGGCAGGTCTTCGGCTGAACTCCTGATTCTTCCTCCGTCGCGGAGGTGCCCGGCGAGTTCATCCTGCCCGAGTCCTTCGAGCATTTCGATGAAGCAGTCGAGCAGGAAGCGGTAGTCGCGTGCGACCTTGTCAAAATCGACGACGCTGGGTGCCGAGGTGATCATGTCGGAAGGGGTAAGCAGTGATAATGTCAGCATACAACATACTCACGCCGGTCGGAGTTGGCAAGCTTCCCGGCAGTTTTCGATCAGGTTTACACGCTGTGCGCGTGCGATCGGGGGGATGATGCAGACAGGTTTTTGAGCTTAATTGTTTGCCGCCTTTACCAATAATGTTTATCTTGACTTATTATTTCTGTCAGCTGGCTAACACCTAATTCAATTACCAGTCATGGACAACAAGTCAAATGGTAAGCTTATCGCTCTGGCAATTGGCGGGGCTGCGCTCATGGGACTCCTGTTCTTCGGGGTTTCTTTCCTCACCGGGTACGTCCCGGCTCCGAACCATTCGGTGATCCTTACCCCCTCAAATCGTTCATGGGCTGGTTCCTGCTCATCTTCTGCGCTTCGCTCATCATCATGGGCCTCGGCAAAATGTCCTCGGCCATCAGCGACAAGTGGTTCCTCAGCTTTCCGCTGAGCATCTTCGTGATCGTCATGGTGATGTTCTTCAGCCTCCGTATCTACTGGGAGCAGGGCCGCACCACCACGATGGAGGGTAAATCCATCAGGACCGTCCAGGAGCTGAACGACTTCCTCAGCAAGCCGGCTGCAACCAGCGATCTTCCGCCGACCCCGGAAGGCTTCGACTTCGCAGCGGCCAAGACGCTCACCGATGCCCGTTGCAACAAGTGCCATACGATCGATTCCGTCAGGGATCTGTTCATGACCAAGTACAAGAAGACCGGCCAGGTCAACCTGATCGTCAAACGCATGCAGGGTTTCCCCGGTGCCGGCATCAGCGACGAGGAGGTCACCACGATCGGTATCTGGCTCAACGAGAAGTTCTGACCCGGAAAAATCCGGCAACAGCCATAAACAGAAAAGCCCCGGGAGCACCGGGGCTTTTCTGTTTTCTGCATGGTCAGGCGGTGGCGGTGTAGGTGACGGTAACCGTCTCGGTGATGCCGCCCCTGGCATTCCAGTCCGCCTTGACGGTCATGCTCCTGGGGTTGCAGGCTGCGACCAGGTCGTCGAGGATGCGGTTGGTGATGTTCTCGTAAAAGATGCCCGCATAGCGGAACTCGAGGAAGTAGTACTTGAGCGATTTCAGTTCGATGCAGCGCCTGTCCGGGATATAGGTGACCGTAATGGTGCCGAAATCGGGCAGTCCGGTCTTCGGACAGACGGAAGTGAACTCGGGGTTGACGATCTGGATGGAGTAGTCCCGGCCGGGATAGGTGTTGTCGAAGACTTCGAGGATCTCTGGCTTCATGGTGCTTGACGGGGTTGGTTGTTGGTTCGGTCCATGCCTTGACGCCTCAAAATAGAAAACGGTCGGGATTTTCATTAATTTCATGTCGTTCCAGCGTCCTCTCCTTTATCGAATCAGTACCATGATTACCTCACGATGCCACGTGGCGGCACCGGCGACCGCCGAAGATCCCGGAACTGAAGCCGGGCTACTCCGGCTTCGCGAGGAGCTTTCTGCAGAATATGACCTCCAGGAGGTCGCCTACCGGTTCGGCGAGGCCGATTTCCGGTTCCTCAGCGTCCGGGACAGCTACGCGCTGCTCGACCGCATCGACCCCGAGGAGTTCCTCAAGGATGAACAGATGCCTTACTGGGCGGAGATCTGGCCGGCAGCAGTGACCCTCTCGCATGTACTTATGGAGGAACTTGGGCTGTCCGGCAGGTCGGTCATCGAACTTGGTGCCGGTGTCGGCATGGCCAGCGTGGCAGCGGCGCGCGGAGGTGCCAGCGTGGTGGCTACCGACTATTCTACCGAGGCGCTGCGTTTCGTCACCTACAATGCCCTCCGCAACGGGGTTGCACTGGATACCGGACGCCTCGACTGGCGCCTGGTCAGGGGTGACGAGAAGTTCGATATCGTTATCGCGGCCGACGTCCTCTACGAGCGGGTAAACCTTCTGCCGATCATCACGGCCATCGAAACCCTGCTCGCTCCGGGTGGTGTGGCGTACATCGCCGATCCGAGACGACGGCTTGCCGAACAGTTCCTGGAGCTGGTGGGTGAGAACGGTTTCGCGGTGACCGCCTCGTCGATGCATGACGCTGTCGGAGACCAGAGTGTCGCCGTCACGATTTACCGGCTTGAACGGGTTTCGGCATGACGGGGGGCGGGACGGAAATGGCAGGATTGCCTTCAGTGCGTTCCTGGAGCTGGCATGCAGGCAAGGGCTCGGCGATCTGGCAGCTGGTATTTCCCGGCGATGGGGTTGTCGCGGGCCTGAAGCGTTACCCGGCACTCCGGGCCGCCTCTTTGTTTGCGCTCGATGCGGCGAGCGGTACGCCGCTCTGCGAGGGTTTCGTGCCTGTGGTCGTGCAGGGGGGGGAGACGCCGGTCGGTGACGGCTGGATGATCGGACTGGAGAGCGTGTGTCGCGGGCTGGTCTACTGCCATGGATTCCAGGCCGGCAGCCCGGAACACCAGGGGATCTGGGCGGTCGACCCTGTGGCGGGGCGAGTCGTCTGGGGACGCCCTGAGGCGGTCTTCGCCGCCAATCTGGACTCCTCGTTACTGGTGTACCGCAATCGCATGTTCGCCGGTTTCCCCGAGCGCGAATACTGGCTGATCGATCCATCGACCGGTGGGGTGCTCGAGGCGCTCGGTACCGGCCACGACCGCCCGAACCTCCTCAGGATGACGGCGGCTGACGAGGAGTCGCGCCAGGGGATCCGCCTTTCCGGGACCGCCCTTTCCCCGAATGGCCCGGTTGAGCGGATCGACGCCGGCACCTGTACCGTGGAGGCCGGACACCGGCCGTCGGCGATGGTGTCCGGGGCATGGTGTTCGACGCTCCGGGTCCGGTTCGGAGAGCAGACGCTGTATGAGGCGGAGATGGCCGTTTCCTCGCCGGCCCCCCTGTTCAACAACTTCCTGGTGCGGGGCCACATGCTTTACTACATCAGGGAGAACGAACATCTTGTCGGCGTGGAGCTTCCATGAAACGTGACGGCCGGATCCGTAATGACGGAGCCGGGGCCTCACCGGAGCCGTTCGTCGTTGTTTTCCTGACGTACCTCGAGTCGGTGAGGGGACTCTCGCCCCGCACCGTGACCGCCTACCGGAACGACCTCATCCAGTTTTTTGCATTCCTTCGTGAGCGGTTCGGTCATGGCGAGCCTGAACCGCTCGATCCTTCCCGGGCGGAGGTTACCGACGTCCGGGCTTTCATGGGGCGGTTGCTCGAGCTGGGGATCCAGCCCCGATCAATCGCCCGCAAGCTTGCCGCAGTCAAAAGCTGCTACCGTTTCCTGCTCGATACCGGCGGTATCGGCCATTCTCCCCTCGCGCTGGTCATGACCCCCCGGTTGCCGAGGCGGGTGCCGGAGTTCCTCAGCGAAGGGGAGGCAGAGCGCCTGTTCACGAGTTTCGTACAAGCAGCATCAGCCGATGGCGAGCTTGATGCGGCCCGGAAATTCGAGGCGGTGCGCGATCTCGCCGTGCTCGAGGTCATCTACGGCTGCGGCCTGCGGCTTTCGGAGGTGATCGGCCTGCAGCGTGCCGATATCGACCTGCAGAACGGTTTTCTCAAGATTACCGGAAAAGGCCGGAAACAGCGCATCGTTCCCCTTGGCAAACCCGCTGCCGACGCACTTAGAAATTATTTTGAAGTCAGGCGAAACTTCTTTAGAATACTTGTAGACAGGGCGGAAGAGGTGTCCAGCGCGTTTGTGACCACCCGAGGCAGAAAGCTGTATCCAATGCTCGTCCAGAGAATGACAAAGCGGTATCTCTCCGCGGTAACCGAGTCGGAAAGGAAAAATCCCCACATGCTCAGGCACAGTTTCGCCACACACCTGCTGAATGCCGGAGCGGACCTGAAAAGCGTCAGTGAGATGCTTGGCCACAGTAGCCTGTCCACCACGGAACTCTATACCCATGTCACCTTCGGCAGGCTGAAGGAGGTCTACCGCAAGTCGCACCCCCGCGCCTGATCCCGGTTTCTCCCTAAAGGAGCTTTTCCGGCTGCGTTCTTTACCTGTTTTCAATTATTCAATGGAGGTAGGTATGACAAACTCGCTTACGAATGCAGTGGTTGACGTCAAGGTCACCCTTCGGCATTCCAACAACCACGGCAGCATCGAGTCCTATGCGCAGGATGCGGCTGCGGGTCTTGGAAAGTTCTACTCCGGGACCATGACTTGCCATATCATCCTCGACCATCAGAAGAACGATTTCGAGAACAACAAGATCGCTGAAATAGCCGTCCACGTCCCGCAACACGAGTTCGTCGCCAAGGAGGCCGGGCAGACCTACGAGCAGGCGATCGACAGTTGTATCGAAGCACTGTCCAAGCAGTTGAAAAAATTCAAGGAGAAGCAGCGGAACATCTGAACATGAGATGCAGGAACAGGGCCGGCTTACCGGCCCTGTTCCGATATTCCGCGTAGAGCAAACCAAAGACGCCCCGAGCATGAATTTCGATCAGAAGGGCCTGAAGAAGCGATCGATCACGGTCGCCTATTTTTTTGACCATGTCGGCGAGAAGTCCGATATCAAGCTCCACCGGCTCAACAGCGTCGACGAGCAGAACCGGCGGATTTTCGAGCGCGACCTCCATCGCCCGGGGCTTGCCATCGCCGGCTTCACGAACCTGTTTACCTATAAGCGGGTGCAGATTCTCGGCAACACCGAGACCCGCTTCCTGAACCATCTCGGCCCTGATGTGCGACGCCAGGCCTTCGAGAACTTCGTCAAGTTCCGGATGCCCTGCATCATCCTGACCAGCAACAACAAGCTCGACCCGGAGCTGATCGACCTTGCCACCGAGGCCGGCATACCGGTCTACACCACGCCGCAGTCCTCGACCAAGACGATCTTTTTCATTACCGATTTCCTTGACGAGCAGTTTTCGCTCTACCAGCAGTACCATGGTTCCATGGTCGACGTCTACGGGGTGGGCGTACTGATTACCGGCAAGAGCGGCCTCGGTAAATCCGAGATTGCGCTCGACCTTGTGGAACGGGGCCACGGCCTGGTGGCCGACGATGTGGTCGTGCTCAAGCGCAAGGGCGAGACCTCCACCATCGTAGCCTCGAGGAACAATATCATCGACCATTTCATGGAGATCCGCGGTCTCGGCGTGGTCGACGTGAAGGCGAATTTCGGCATCCGTGCCATCCGCGACCGCAAGGTGGTACAGGTGGTCGTCGAACTGCTTGAATGGAGCAAGGAGGCAGAATACGAACGGCTCGGACTCGATACCAAGAGCGTCAAGGTGCTCGGCGTCGACCTGCCGCTCGTACAGCTGCCGATCTTCCCTGGCAAGAACATCACGGTCATCATCGAAGTGGTGGCCCTCAATTTCCTCCTGAAGCGCTATTCCGGCTACGTGGCGGCCGAAGCCCTGACCGAGCGGATCCGTACCGTGATCAACAAGGACCGTCCTGCCACCCAGACGCACTCCACAACTCTTCTCTATCATGATGATGAGATTGAATAACCCGGCTGTGCTCCGTTTCCTTCTTCCCGCGATCGTTTTCGCCACGGTGATGACGGGGTGTTCGAAACCGAAAGGCGGCGCCGCTCTTTCCGGTTCGGCCAGGGATACCACCCTGGTGGTCTCGATGCTCGGGGATGCCGACTACCTCAATCCGGTGCTGGCTTCGTCGGTCACATCAGGCAACATCACCGGGCTTCTCTATCCGTCGCTGCTGCAGTCCGAGTTCGATACTTCGACGGGGCTGCTGAATTACCTTGCGCTCGAAAAGAGCCTGCGCCCCGCAACGACCGAGGCAGGCCGCTCCCCGAAGGGGGCGATCGCCAGGAGCTGGAGCATGTCGCCAGACCACCGTTCCATCACCTATATCCTCAGGAACGACGCGCGATGGGAGGACGGCGTTCCGGTTACCTCCCGCGACTTCAAGTTCGCCTACCGCTGCTATGGCAACCCGGCGATCGCCAGCCCCCGCCAGCAGTACCTTGCCGAGCTGGTCGGTGCCGAGAAGGGTGCGGTGGATTTCGACCGGGCCATCGGGACGCCGAACGACACCACGCTGGTTTTCCGGTTCAACAAGCCGGTCCCGGAGCATCTCGCCCTGTTCAACACCTCGCTCACACCATTGCCCGAACATGCCTGGAAAGGAGTGAAGCCCGAAGAGTTCCGTGAATCGACCTTGAACCAGCATCCTGTTGGTGCCGGTCCCTACCGGCTTGCCGTGTGGAACCGTCAGCAGGACGTATCGCTCTCCTCGAACCCCTCATGCGTGCTGCCCAAGCCGGGGAACATCACGAGGATCATGTTCCGCATCGTCCCTGACTACACGGTGCGGCTCACCCAGCTGCAGACGGGCGGCGTCGATGTGGTCGAGAATGTCAAGCCCGAGGATTTCGGGGCGCTGCAGCGAGCCAACCCGAACGTCGAGCTGAAGACGGTCGGCCTCCGGGTGTTCGATTACGTCGGCTGGTCGAACATCGATCACGAGTACTATAACAAGACCCGAAAGGCCAGGCCCCATCCGCTGTTCGGATCGGCGGTGGTCCGCCGGGCCCTGACCCATGCTATCGACCGTGAGGCGATCATCGACGGTTACCTCGGCAAGTACGGCACGCTCTGCAATACCGATATCTCGCCATCCCTCAAGTGGGCTTACGACGACACGATCAGGCCGCTCGGCTACGATCCCGTACTTGCAGCAAAGATGCTCGAACAGGAGGGGTGGATCGCCGGCCCCGATGGCATCCGGCAGAAAAACGGACGGAAGTTCAGCTTTACGCTCTATACCAACGCAGGCAACGATCGCAGGAACTACTCCTGCACGGTGATCCAGCAGAACCTCAGGGAGATCGGTGTCGAGTGCAGGATCGAGATGCAGGAGTCGAACGTCTTCTTCGAGGCCTTGCAGAACCGGAAGCTCGACGCGTGGATGGCCGGCTGGTCGATCGGCCTCGAGATCGACCCCCTCGATGTCTGGGGCTCCGACCTGGAGAAGAGCCGGTTCAACTTCACCGGATACCGCAACCCGAGGATCGAACAGCTCAGCGAACTGGCAAAATCGAAGATGCGTCCTGAAGATGCACGCCCCTTCTGGGTCGAGTACCAGCAGATCCTCTATCGCGACCAGCCGGTCACCTTCCTTTACTGGATCACCGAGACCCACGGGTTCTCGAAACGGATCCTTGATGAAGTGCTCAACATCTCCGGAACCTTCTACAACCTCGACGACTGGAAGCTCAACCCGTCGAAAACCGTCGCTCCGTAAGACACCATGGCCGCATACATCCTCAGGCGCCTCCTGATTGCCGTTCCGCTCGTGTTCGGGGTGCTGACCCTGACCTTCTTCATCATCAGGCTCGCCCCCGGAGACCCCGCAGCCTTTTTTATCCAGCCGGGCATAAGCCCCAACGTCGCCGAGCAGATCCGGCAGCAGTATGGCCTGAACGACCCGCTGCCGGTACAGTATCTGAAGTGGCTGGCCAACGTGCTGCAGGGGGATTTCGGCCGTAGCTTCAGCCGCGCCCAGCAGCCGGTGTTCGATGTGATCGCTGATGCACTGCCGGTAACCATGACCATCGCAGTCCTGACGCTCGTGGCCAACTTTTTTTTCGGTATCGTGATCGGCGTGATCTCGGCCGTGAAGCAGAACAGCTTCCTCGACCGTTTCCTGACGGTGACGGCACTGTTCTTCTACTCGATGCCGGAATTCTGGTTTGCTCTCATGATGATCATCCTGTTCGCCCTCAAGCTGCCGCTGTTTCCGGTCTCGGGCCTGAACGAGGTCGGGGCGGAAAGTTATGGTCCCTTCGGTTTTTTCCTTGACCGGATCTGGCACCTCGCCCTGCCCGTCACGGTACTCAGCATCAACGGCGCAGCCGGTATCGCCCGGTACGTACGGGGGAGCATGCTCGAGGTCATCCGTCAGGATTACATCCGCACCGCCAGGGCCAAAGGCCTCACCGAGCGCGCCGTCATCCTGAAGCATGCCCTGCGCAATGCGCTGCTTCCGGTGGTGACGCTCATGGGCAGTTCGCTTCCCTTCATTTTCAGCGGCGCCCTCTTCATCGAAGTGATCTTCGCTTTCCCCGGCATGGGCCGGGTGACCGTCGAAGCGATCTTCGCCAGGGATTACCCGCTGATCATCGCCAACACCTTCGTCTCGGGAACGCTGATCATACTCGGTAACCTCCTTTCAGACGTGCTCTACGCCGTGGTGGACCCGAGGATCAAGTTGTGACTGCTCTTTGAGCCTGCCTCATCGCCAATGAACGTCGACGCGACGAGGATTGTTTTCCTATCTTGTCGCAATCGGTATCGCAATCGCAATCGCAATCGAATTTCGATACCGATTACGATTACGATGGGAGAAAGAGATGGGACAAACCAGATAAACCCTGTATGACGTGAGGATAGAAATGCTGAATACCGCTCCCGATCCGACTGAGGTCCGTTTCGAGGAGCAGATACGGCCGCAGAGCATGGTTGAGTTTGCCGGCCAGAAAAAGCTGACCGACAACCTGAAGGTCTTCATCACGGCCGCCCGAAAGCGGGGGGATGCACTCGATCACGTTCTGCTCTCGGGCCCTCCCGGATTGGGGAAGACGACGCTGGCCCACATCATAGCGGCCGAGATGGGCGGAGGGATCAAGATCACGTCAGGGCCGCTGATCGACAAACCCGGCAATCTCGCCGGCATTCTGACCAGTCTCAAGAAGGATGATATTCTCTTCATCGACGAGATCCACCGTCTCGCTCCGGCCATCGAGGAGTACCTCTACTCGGCCATGGAAGACTACCGGATCGACATCCTGCTCGACAGCGGGCCGGCATCCCGGGCCGTACAGCTCAAGCTCGAGCCCTTCACCCTGGTGGGTGCCACCACCCGTTCCGGCCTCCTGACCTCGCCGCTCAGGGCAAGGTTCGGCATTAACAGCCGCCTCGACTACTACTCCCCGGAGCTGCTCCAGAAGATTGTCATCCGCTCCGCTGCAATCCTCAACATCGGTATCGATGAGGAGTCCGCAATGGAGATCGCCGGCAGGTCGAGGGGGACACCCAGGATCGCCAACCGCCTGCTTCGCCGCGCCCGCGACTTCGCGCAGGTTGCCAACCGGGAGGTGATTTCCATCGAGACGGCACGCCATACCCTCGAATCGCTCGAGATCGACGAAGGGGGCTGGACGACATGGACAAGAAGATCCTGCATGCCATCGTCCACAAGTTCGGAGGAGGGCCGGTTGGCGTCGCCTCGCTGGCCGTGTCGGTCGGCGAGGAACCGGATACTATTGAAGAGGTTTACGAACCGTACCTGATCCAGATGGGTTATCTCGCCCGCACTCCCCGCGGACGCGTAGCCACTCGCATGGCCATGGCGCGCTTCGGGCTTCCCGGAGCCCGGGAGCAGGAGCAGGGAACGCTGTTCGATGGTGTGCCGGCCGATGCGCAGTAGCCGTCCGCTTACCGGCCAGGCGGGTCGCATGGTGCCGCTGTTCCTCCCGGCGCTGTTGCTCACCGGCACCGGCGTCGCTGCTCCTGCAACCAGCTCCGCCGAGCTGCCGCCCATACCTTTCGGAGCCGTTCGGGCCGACAGTTCGAAGCGCGCTTACATCGATGGGGCGTTCCTGTCGATGAAAGGGGACTACTGGGGCGCCATCGATCGATACCGGCAGTCCAATCCTGAATCGCCCGGCCGTCAGGCCGCCGTCAGTTTTTCCATTGCCAGGGCTTTCTCCAGCCTCGCGGTTCCCGACTCGGCCAGGGTCCACGGTGAACACGCTGTCAGGCTTGATCCCGACAACGCCTACTACCTCACCTGGCAGGCAAGGCTTGTGCATGATATGCGGGACTACGGCCGCGCCTCCGATCTCTATGGCCAGGCCTTCCGTGTGGTTCCCGAACGTACGGAGTACCTCTATTCCCAGGCACTCGAGTATGTTGCCGCCGGCCGACCTGACGAGGCGCTTGAGGTTTATGGCCGTCTCCTGCAGCGAGATCCGGATGACGACCAGTACCTGTCACAGAGTCTCGTGCTGCAGATTTCACGCAAACAGTATCAGGATGCCATCGTTACGCTCCGGCGATTGATCGCGGTGGCCGGCCCCAAAGAACGCCTGCGCATGACTCTTG
>FUWD013193456.1_pt1 | contig 12261 bp, 5 predicted proteins | sample 1063281 | NCBI WGS metagenome assembly FUWD01 (sample SAMEA79048168, study PRJEB19326) | metagenome | biome: marine
TGCCACATGGTGACATTATTGGTGCTGGATTTACTGCAGTTGTTGGTTCTGGTGGAACAATTAGTGCTGTTCAAATTGCAAATCCAGGTGCAGGATATACTGGAAGTCAAATTGACTTGAAGTTCTCTGCACCACTTAAGGTTGGTGTTGGAGTTGGAACAACTGCAACTGCAACAGCATCCATTCAAAATGGACAAGTTTCTTCAGTATCCATCACTAATCCTGGTTTTGGATACACTGACTTTGTTACCATTTCAACTGGTAATGTTGGTATTAATAGTAGTGCAGTTGGAATCAATTCCAACTTTACTACCACTGGAATTACAACTAGAGCAGTAGTTCCAAGTGTTATTGCTCCAATGCCTGCCGTTCAATATGATGAAGTCAAGGAAGTTTCTAATGTTCAGGGATTCAGTGGAATTATTACTGGAATTAAAGAAACTGTAGGTTCTACTGGACATAAAGCAATTCAGTTCTTCTTTAATGCACTTACTGATTATGGTGTAAATGGTGAGGCACAAAATGCTTCAGACACCAACGCACTTCAACCTGGTTATCCAGTTATGATTTACGGAACTGGTGTTGGTCACGGTGTTGTTTCTGTATACGATAGTAATGATTCAGTTGTTGGTGTTGGAACAACATTCTTAGATAATATTTACATTGTTGAGTCTAGAACAACTGGATTCCAGGTTGCTGCAAATGGTGAAATTATTTGTAATGTTCACGGTGCTTCCAATTTAACTGGTATTGGTTCCACTGGTGGCTTTAATGATACTCAAATTGGATTTACAACTTCTCTCGGAACTATCTCTTGGGGAAGAATATATAACTTTGAGGAGAGAAACAACCCAATTTCAATCGGTGTTACTGGGTTGACTGTTGATGCTGGTTTATCAACTTTCCCAACTATTCAGAGAAGGGGTAACTTTGGACAAGGTAAGACTGGAGCGGTTCGCGCCATCAAACCACAAAATGATCCAGATCGCGTAGTTGACAGTGATTTACCATTCTATTCATAACTTTTCAAACCAGATATAAATATATAAAAAAAGATAACAAATGTCCGCGCTTGTTACTGATCAGTTTAGAATCCTGAATGCCAGTAATTTCGTTGAGTCTGTAGAAAACGACGACAACGCATATTACATCACCGTAGGTCTTCCTAACCCAACTATTGTTGGATATGGAAGATCTAACACCTGGACGAATGCGCCTCCAGCACCCATTGACAGCATTTCTAATGTTGCTCATACGGGTGATGTTGTCATGTTTGGTAAGAAGATAACTTCTGCCAACATTAGACGCCTTGCCAGGAAAATTGACTGGGTTGCTGGTACTCGGTATGAAATGTATAGAGATGATTATAGTGTCACAAATAAGGCACCTATCACCAATGCATCTAGATTATATGATGCAAATTACTATGTAATTAACTCTGATTTCAGAGTTTATATTTGCATTGAAAATGGTGCTAGTGGAACAAGAGATTCTGCTACAGGAAAGGGAAATGTTTCCCTAGATGAACCTAAGTTCACCGACTTGGAACCATCCAGAGCAGGTGACAGTGGTGATGGATACATCTGGAAGTATCTCTACACTATTTCCCCAAGTGATATTATTAAATTCGATTCTACTGAATATATAACTGTTCCTAATCAATGGGCAACATCTATTGATTCTCAAATCAGAACAGTCAGAGAGGCAGCGGACTCTGAAGTTAATGAGAATCAAATTAAAACCGTTTATATTGAAAAATCGGGTGAAAACTATGCCAATGGTTTAGGACAAGAATGTGAAATTCTTGGTGATGGAACTGGAGCAAAAGTTAGAGTTGATGTTGTTGGTGGAAAGATTACTGGAACAACTGTAGTATCTGGTGGTAAGGGATATACCTATGGATTGGTTGATTTAGGTAAACTAAACTCCAATACTAGTGCAACTCCAGCAAAACTGGTACCAATCATTCCACCTTCTAGAGGTCATGGTTATGACATCTATAAAGAACTTGGAACTGACAAGGTTCTGGTTTATGGAAGATTTGATGATTCTACAAGAGACTTCCCAGATGATAGTGGAGTCAGTTTTGCCCAGATTCAAATCGTTAAGAATCCAACAAAAGTTGGAACAGACCTTGTTTATGAAGATAATACTTTCAACGGTTTGAATGCTCTCAAACTTAGAAGTGACAATACCCTTACAGGAACTCCAAAGATTGGTGAGAAAATCTCTCAAATTGTTGATTCTGGTAGAGGTAGAGCGTATGGTTATGTTGCATCATTTGATAAGGAAACATTCGTTCTGAAATATTTCCAAGATAGATCGTTGTTCTTTAATCAAACAACACTGGACCAGCAAGATTATACTGGTATTTCTACAAACGGTAGAATTTACTCCTTTGAAAACACAAACAACCCTGCTGTTATTAGAGGTGATATCTCTAACTTCCAAGGTGCAGTAGACACTGGATTTGCTGGTATTACTACAAATCCATCTGGAACCAAGTTAATCAATCTTGGTGTTGATTTCATTAGCGGCGCTGCCGTTCCTGAAATAAATAAAGGTTCAGGGGAAGTTATTTACCTTGATAATAGGGCAAGTATTGCTAGAAACCCTCGCCAAAAAGAAGACTTAAAAATTATACTGGAATTCTAAAAAATGCCACAGCAGAAGACTAATCTCAATGTAAGCCCTTATTATGACGACTTTGAAAAGTTAGATAACTATTATAGAGTTCTCTTCAAGCCTGGGTACCCTGTTCAGGCAAGGGAATTAACTGGTCTTCAGTCAATTCTCCAGAATCAGATAGCATCCTTCGGTGAACATATGTTCAAAGAGGGTTCTATGGTGATTCCTGGAGGAATTACCTGCGATAATGCATTTACTACCATTAAGGTAAATCCGCTGCACCTAGGTATCGATATTACGGTATACCTTGATGCAATGGTCAATGCCAATAATGGTTCTGGAACAAAAGTTAAGGGATTAACTTCTGGTGCAACTGGCACGATTAAGGGATATATTTTACCACCAGATCAAGGTGTTGAGCAAATTACACTCTTTGTCAAGTATGCTGAGGGTGCAGACGATGGAGAAAATACTGTTTTCCAAAACGGAGAAGTCTTAAATCTTTTAGAAAATATTACGTATGGCAATACCACCTTAGTTGAAGGTGATACTGCAATTACTCTTGTCAGTGAAGAAGCAACTGCAACAGGATATGCAGTTGGCGTTGCACAAGGTGTATATTTTATCAGAGGAATATTTGTTGATGTTCCAAACTCACAAATCGTTCTCGATCCTTATGATAATGAAGTATCGTACAGAGTCGGTTTTGATATTGTAGAAGAAGTTGTTAATTCAGATCAAGAACCACAACTGAATGACAATGCTAGAGGTTTTACCAACTATGCTGCTCCTGGTGCAGATAGACTTAAAATCAGTGTAAGATTAGCGAAGAAACAACTCACTGATTATGATGATACCAACTTCGTTGAGTTGGTTAAAATTGATGAAGGAAAAATCAAGAAACTTCAGAATAAGAGTGAATATAATTTAATTAAAGACTATTTCGCAAAGAGAACCTTTGAAGAGTCTGGTAACTATGCGGTTGATAGTTTTATTGTTGATACTGCAGAATCCTTAGATAATGAGACTGGAAATGGTGGTCTGTTTAGGGAAGGTGATGTAACCGATGAAGGTAACACACCAACTAAGGATTTGATGGCAGTTACTGTTTCGGCAGGAACTGCGTATGTAAGAGGATATGATGTTGATTTGGTTGGTTCTACTGTAGTTGACGTAGAAAAACCAAGAACAGAGAAGCATATTCCTAGTTCTCTTATAGACTTTTCTCTGGGAAGTCTGATTACCATTAATAATGTTCATGGTGTTCCATATATTAACGTTGGTGATGCTGCTAGCGGTGCAAATTCCACTAATACTAATATCATCAAACTCTTCAATGCAAGAAGAGATGCTTCCACAGTAAATGGAACCAATCTTGGTACACAGATTGGTATGGCAAGAGTGTATTGGTATGGTGTTAGTGATGCATCATATACAGGAGACTCCACTCAGTGGGACTTGTATTTGTATGATATTCAAACATTCACTTCACTGACTGTTGGAACTGCACATAACGGAACTAATGTTCCTGATGGTTCTTTGGTCAGAGGTCTTTCTAGTGGTGCAACAGGATTTGTTTCTGGAAGAAATAGCACTCGTTTAGATCTCTCACAAACATCTGGAGAATTTCTTGAGGGTGAACAAATTATCATCAATGATGATGTAGCACTTAAGGATGGTATTAAAGATATTGTTGTACACAATACAGAAGATATCAAATCAGTTTTCCAAGACACTGCAACTATTTCTGGTGTATCTGGACAAGGAACATTCTTAGCAGATACTGTTCTTTATCCAAGAGCACTTCCAGACTTTGGTGCAACAGATACTCTTCAAATTACAGGAACTACTGGTAAAGTTGCAGGTAGATTCTTCAATAAGAAGACTGGATTCAAAGCAGGAGCAATCATTAGATATCAAGATACTAATGCAGTTCCCCAATTTAACGTAGTTAGTTCTATCAATGCTGCATCAGATGCATTGACTCTTGCAGCGGCACCTGATGATGTTGCTGGTGTATGTAATAAGTCAATTGTAAATCCATTCAGTGGAACATTTGACCTGATGGTTCCACATATCCGTCAGTATGGTAGTAATGGATTGTATTCTACACTTCCCGTTGCTAATATCTCAAGTGTTGATTTGGCAAATTCTCAAATCACAATCACCAAGCAGATTACTGGAAAATCAACTGACAGTAATGGTGAACTTGAAATAGGTACCGCAGATGTAATCGATATTGCAGCAGGTATTACCAGCGTATTCTATGAGACTTTTGATGCTGAAAGATACTCTATTCACTATCATGGTTCCCACCAAGGCAAAACTGAAGAATTAACTTCTGGCAATTTTGAGTTTGGTCCTAATGGTGAAAGTGTCAAATTTACTGGTCTTTCACATGCTAGTACCGCTGTTACTGTTATTGCAACATTAACCAAGAAGAATGTTACTAGCAAATCTGTAGACTTTGTTAGAAGTCAAACTCTTGCTGTCAATAAAACCCAAAAATCTAAAGCAATCAATGGTCTTACAAATAGTAAGTTCTATGGATTGAGAGTTGAAGACCAAGAGATCTCCCTGAATGTTCCAGATGTTGTAAATGTTCGTGCAGTTTACGAATCAACTACTGAGAATGCACCTGTTTTAGATACACTCACGTTTGCGACTGGATTATCTTTAGATACAGAAGCAATTGTTGGTGAAAAAATTGTTGGACAGGAAAGTAGAGCAGTTGGTCAAGTTGTAGGAAGAACTTCAAATACCATTACATATATTCCACTGAATACTAACGATTTCTTTGTAGAAGAAGACGTTAAGTTCAAAGATTCTTCAATCTCTGCTGTTCTCCAAAAGAATACTAAAGGAAGTTACGTTGATAAGACTGCAAACTATAGATTAGAAAAGGGACAACGTCACCAATTCTGCGATTATTCTAGACTTGTAAGAAGACCTGGTTCTCCAACACCAACAAGACAACTTTTGGTTGTTTTTGATAAGTTCAAACTCAATGCAGGTTCTACAGTAACCGGAGATTTACTAACTGTAAATTCTTACGGAAAAGATAGATTCACATCTGATATTCCTGCATTAGGAAATGGATTGAGAGTATCTGATATTATTGATTTCCGCCCCAGAGTCAAGGAATTTACTTCAACAACTGCATCACCATTTGCATTTGAAAGTAGACAGTATGAAACAACATATAGTTATGTTCTCTCACCAGATGAAACAACATTTGTTGGGTATAAGTACTATCTGCCAAGAATTGATATGGTTACCATCAATAAAGATGGTGAAGTAGAAGTTGTAAAGGGCGCACCTGCAGATATACCACAAGCACCCATCCTTGCAGATGATGCAATGGAAATCGCTCAGGTTCTTCTTCCACCATATGTTTATAATGCAAATAATGATCCCGCAGTTCTTCTGAGAGATAACAGAAGATTCACGATGCGCGACATCGGAAAACTTGAGGATAGAATTGAAACTCTTGAAGAGATGACAAGTCTCTCGATGCTTGAGATGAATGCAAAAACTCTTGAAGTTACTGATGCTAATGGACTGAGTAGATTTAAGAGTGGATTCATTGTTTCTGATTTCAGAGATAGATCTCTTGCAGATCCAAGATTTACAACCATTGACATTGATAAGGCAAACGCTACTGCAATTGCACCAGTAGATACCTGGTCAATGACTGCAGAACCTGCATTTGATTCAAGAATTGATGTCAATACTGCTGACCTAAGTCAAAACTTATTGCTTCAAGATACTAATATCCAAAAAACTGGTGATATGCTCACCTTGGCATATGAAGAAGTTGATTGGTTGACTCAGATTCATGCAACTGAAGTTAAAAATGTAAACCCATTCAACGTTATTGTATTTGTTGGCGGTGTTATACTTGACCCAGCATCTGATAACTGGGTAAGAACTATCTACATTGATGACCATAGAACTGAATCTACTGGTGCTAAGTGGAAGCAAGAAGCAACTACTACTAAGGATGTAGATAAAAAAACTGAATATGTAACTTACAAGAAAGGTGGTGGTAGAGGTGAAAGAAAGACTAGAGCATTTACTACAACTACAATTACAACTACAACCAAGTTCAAACCTAAACTCAGAGGACCTTCTAGAGAATTTGATTATGTTGAGAATGTAAAAGTTTCGGGTGAGGCAGATCCATGGATGCGTTCAAGAAACGTTTACTTCAATGCAAATGGATTGAGACCTTTCCAAAAGCATTATCATTTCCTTGATAGTCAGCAGGTTGATATTGTTCCTAAAGTATGTCAAATTTCAATGATTTCTGGAACTTTCCAGGTATTTGAAGATGCACATATCATCCATAGAAATGGTCGGAAGGTTGGATTCATTAGAATTCAAAGACCAAACCATAAGTTTGGAGATACAAAGAGACCTGATATCGGTGCTGGACTTGGTTCACCTGCAGTTCTTGTTGAGGAGTATCAAGTAAATCCATATGATAAGGATGCACCTGCACCAGGAAATGGATATTCACCAACATCCGAGTTAATCAACTTTGGAGTTAGATCACTTGCAAACTTAGAAAAATATTTTGGATATGTTGAGAAGGGATTTAAGGTTGTTGGAGCAACTTCAGGTGCTGTTGCAGAAATTACAAGAGCAGACCTAGTTACTGATAACTGGGGTGATGTTGTTGCAGCATTCTTCTTTAGAAATCCAAATAGCAAGCCACAACCACCATATAAACTCAAGTCTGGAACTAAAGCAGTTAAGATTACTGCAGTTCCACCAAATACAGTCGTTCTTCCAGGTTCTACTATCTTTGCTTCTGAAGCAATTGGTCAGTACAGTGGAAGTGGAACTATTCTGACTCAAGAAACTTCTAGAGTTTCTGTTAGAAATCCACCCAAACCACCAAGGAAGAAAACTCAAGTTGAGGTTGAAGTTAAAGCACCTCATAGAGACCCTCTTGCACAATCATTTACTGTTGATGGACAAGGTATATTCCTAACATCCTTTGATTTGTACTTTGCAAGTAAGGACCCATCATCTAAAGTCTTTGTTGAACTTAGAACCATGGAGTTGGGTATTCCAACAAATATTCTGGTTCAAGATTATACTCAGGTTGCTTTGAATCCTCAAGATATTGTTATCAACGAAGCAGATCCATTTAATCCACTTCCAACAAGAGTTCGCTTCTCATCTCCAGTATATCTGGAAAAAGATAGAGAGTATGCTATCGTTATTCTCTCTCCTGGTTCAGACCTCTATGAGATGTGGACTGCAAGAATGGGTGGTAAGACTGTAAACACATCATCACTGCCTGATGTTGATGAAGTTGTTGTTAGTAAGCAGTATATTGGTGGTTCTCTGTTTGAGTCTCAAAATGGAACCATTTGGACTCCAAACCAAATGTCCGATTTGACTTTCAAACTTTACAAAGCGAAGTTCAAGAAGTCTGGTACTCTTACATGGCACAATCCAGATGTTACTCCTAAGGGAGATAATGCTGCAGATCTCAACAATAATCCAATTCAGGGATTACCAAGAAAACTCAAGTTGCCTGTAACAGGTACTTTAGATGCTGCAGTTGTTCCTGGAATTAGAATTGGTGAAACTCAAACTGGTGGAATCACTGGTTATGTTGAAAATATTGGTGCTCCAATTGCCACTCAAGACCTTACCAAAGGTGGTAGTGGTTATGTTAAGAGTGGAAGCAGTATAACAGGTGTTGGATTGTTCTCAATTACTGGTCAAGGAACTGGTGCTGTTGCAACAATCAATACTGATGCAGATGGTAAAGTCAGTAGCGTTACTGTTACCAATGCTGGTACTGGATACGTTAAGGGAGAAATCCTTGGTATCACAACATCTACACTTAGTGCAGCAAACAGAAGAGGTTCTGGTGCAAGAGTTACAGTTAAGACTCTTAATGCAACAGAAGATACTCTGTATTTGACTGATGTTCAGGGCGAAAACTTCACAAATAGTACAGCACTCTTCTACTATACAGATCCTCTTGATGAATCGACCAGAACTAACAATACTGGTGTTACCGTCAATGGTACATCATCTCTTGTGGATGCAAGATACACTGGAAACGTATTCAGTGTTAAGCAGTTCAATCATGGTCATCATGGTGGAAACAATAGAATCTCTATTGTTGATATTGAACCAGATACTACCAAGACTGAAGTTACTGCAGATTTAGATTTGACTGGAACTGTTGTATCAGTTGCAAACACCACTATCTTTGCAAACTTTGAAGGTATCACAACTTCCAGAGGATATGCATTGCTCGGCAATGAAATCATCTCTTACAATGGAATCACTGAAACTTCTGCACCAGCAGGTCAGTTGACAATCACTGCAAGAGGTTTGAATGACAGTCCTAAGACCGCTCATTCCAAAGATGCTGCAATTCAACCATATGAGGTTAATGGTGTTTCTCTGATGAGAATCAATACATCTATTCCTATCCCAGCAACATCTTACAAGACTGACAATTCAAACGTTGACAATTATTATCTGGAATTTGATAGAAGCACTCCTATCAACAGATCTTCAGGTGCTTCTATGTTGAACTTTGAATCCGAGAAGGGTATGGGTGGAAATACTGTTGGTATTTCTCAAAACTACCAGTTCAGTGTTATTGAACCAATGTTCAATGTTATTACTCCTGGCAAGGGAACTAAGATTGAAGCAAACATCAGAACCATTTCTGGAACAAGTGCTGGAGGAAGAGAAACTTCTTTCATCGACCAAGGTTTTGAAGCAGTTACTCTGAACAAACCAATCTACTTCGATACTCCAAGAATGGTTGCTTCTAAGGAGAATGAAGCAGCAAGATTGGATGAAATGCCAAGAAATAAATCGCTCACATTAAGAGTTGATTTTGCTACACAAAATGAGGATTTGTCACCAATGATGGATACTCAGAATGCAACATTCGTCCTTGGCAGAAACAAATCCAACAAACCAATTGATGATTATGTTGAAGATGCTAGAAGTAATGCGGAGGAGGGTGATCCACATGGTGCAGTATTTGTAACCAAGGCAATTTCTCTCTCACAACCAGCAACTAGCCTCAAAGTTATTATTGCTGCTAACAGACAGGAAGATGCAGACTTCAGAGTTCTGTATAAACTGTTCAAAGCAGATTCTAGTGAAGTTGAGCAGAAGTTTGTACCATTCCCTGGTTACGATAATCTGGACGACACTGATGGTGATGGATTTGGTGATCGCGTAAGAGATCCTAATAAAAATAGTGGAAGAGCGGATGCCTTTGTTCCAGCAAGTGATAAAGAAGGTTTCTCTGAATATCAATTCAGTGCAAATAATCTTGATGAGTTTACTGCTTTCTCAATTAAAGTTGTTCTCTCATCCTCAAATGAATCCACTCCAGTGAAACTGAAAGACTTTAGAGCAATTGCATTAGCATGATGAATCAAGAGGATTTAATTCCCGTTGAGGGAGAACCTAATCTGTTTAGGGATCGAAATACCGGAGCAATCGTTAATATGGATACCTCCGGTTACGCACAATATAAAAGAATGAAACAACGAAGGCAGACAGAACGGGAAGAACTTGATACACTTAAAAAGGATATTGAAGAAATCAAATCTCTACTGAAGGAGCTTACTAATGGACCCAAATGAAATCACTCTAGAAAATCTCTCTAAAAGTTTTGAATATACGAAACTTGCGAAAGAGATTGATTCTTGTGACGATAGGACATTATTAAAAGATATTGCAAAATCTTATGCAAAACTTTATCTGAAGCAACAAGAAGTTGTAGGCAGATTGGGACTTGAAGGAATATAAATAATTCCTAGATCCTGAAAATCTATAGTAAATGGCTGATATTAAGGTCAGAGTAGGGCAACAACCTGCAGTAAAAGTAATATCTTCACTTGCTGGTGCTCAAGGTCTCTCTTTGGCTGAACTTAGCGATGTTAGTGCTCAAAACTTACAAAATGGAATGGTACTGGTTTATAACAGTTCAATCCAAAAGTGGGAAGCAACGTTGACTCTTACACCAGGCGCGACTCAGAATTTAGACATCAACGGAGGAAATTTCTGACATGGCAAGTATTATCAGGATCAAAAGATCCTCAGGTACTAGTAAACCATCAACCTTAGCATGGGGCGAATTCGGTTATGTAACTGGTATTGGTAGCTTCGGAGGAGTAAACCAATACAAGGATAGAATTTTCCTTGGTGATGATGGAACCAACACTCACCCCGTTGGTGGTCATTACTACACCTCCATGATGGAGCACACTCCTGGAAATATTCCAGCAGCGTCTCATAATACTAGAAATTCAGATAGAGGTGTTGTTGCCATCATGGCACCAGCAACTAATTCTGGTTTGGGTGGAGCAGAATCGCTCAAAGTAGACCAGTGGAACGTAGATAATCTTAGAATTGATGGAAATGTAATTTCATCAACCGATACTGATGGGGACATCAAATTAGATCCTCATGGTTCTGGTGAAGTTCATATTCCTGATGATACTTTTGTATCTTTAGGTGATGATAAAGATGCAAAGATTGAATATGATGAGAATGGTACTGACCGTGTCCAGGTAACTGGTGCTGGATGGACCTGGAATACTGACATTGCTGTTACCGCACAATCAAGATTCGGTAATATAAAAATTGAAGATAATATTATTTCTACAGAATCTGGTGGAACAGATATTCTGTATCTGGATCCATATCCCGATGGTTTAAGTAATGAAGGTACTGTAATCATCAAGGGTAGTCTTCAGGTTGATGGAACAACCACTACAGTTAATTCCACATCTAAGACTCTTAATGATCCAATTTTCCATATTGGTGATACAACTAGCACCAGAACTGTTATGGCAGATGCCAGCAGTGGTGCTACAACACTGACTCTGGATTCTGTTGTTGGTATCAACACTGGCGACTCTCTTGCTGGAACTGGCATTGCTGCTGCAACCGTAATCAGTTCTTACAATACTGGCGCTAAAACAATTACGTTTAACAACGCCACTACTGCTGGTATTTCTACCACAGCACAAGTAACAATCACTCACGGATACGATAGCAATACCGACAGAGGTATTTCTTTCGCATTTAATACCAGTTCTGGAACCGCTAATAATAAGACTGGTTTCTTTGGTATGGATGATAGTTCCATTGCCGACAGCGCAGCAGATGCTGATAACCATGGAACTCATGCTGATGATAGCAGAAGATGGACTTATGTTCCCGATGCTGCTATTGCTAACAGTGTTGTCACTGGAACAAAAGGATTCTTAGATATCAAAGGTATCTATTACCAATCTGGTGACTTTGCAACTGGTGGTGTTGTATTCTTCGATGACACAGGTCTTCAAAGATCCACAAACGCACCTGCTGCTCCAGTTATTACTTCTAAGCAAGTTCTGACTGCTATCACAAAGAATACTTTAACTCTTGGTGCAAATATTACCGCTGCAACTGGCGATATTGTTAGACAAGATAGCACAGGTGCATATGGTATTGTTGAATCTGGAGTTACTAATAGCAGCACTGTTAACTTAGTTGGTGTTGAAGGTACATTTAATACTTCCAACAATTTGAGAAGAGAAGGTCAAAACGGTGCAATCGCTAATCTTGGTTCAGTTCCCAGTT
>FUWD013240404.1_pt3 | contig 12257 bp, 17 predicted proteins | sample 1063281 | NCBI WGS metagenome assembly FUWD01 (sample SAMEA79048168, study PRJEB19326) | metagenome | biome: marine
GTTTTCTTCCGGTCAGACCCAGCACCTTCCCGCAGCGGTGGGTCAGTGGTGAGAGCTACCTAGTGAAAGGGCTGGCGCTGAGTCTCATTCCCTTGGGTACTCAAGAAATTAACCCGGTGACCAGCGCAGAGGGGATGTCTAAGACTTTTCGCGATCACGGTCGTGGAAAAAGTGGGGCACTCGGGGTAGTCCGTTCCTTTGCCCACACGATGCGCCTCGAGCCCAGTCATCTCGGATCCACCATCTTGCGCGATGAGCTGAACTTTCGCGCCGGAGCTCTCACCCCATTGTTATGGGTGGGCTTCTCGCTGTTTTGGTGGTGGCGCCATCGACAGATGAAGATGTTTGCCCCCGCGTGGCGGAGCGAGGCGGCCCAGCGCTGGGATGCTCGCTATCTCTCGGCACTCATGTGGAGTGGAAAACCGAACGCGGCTTTGGCGAACATCGTCTCAGGGCTCCCCCTTGGCACCGCTCTCGACGTGGGTGCCGGAGAGGGCGCCGATGCTCTCTGGCTTTCCGAGCAGGGCTGGGATGTGACGGCGAGTGATCTTTCTCTCGTTGCGCTTGCCCGCGCAGAAGCCTCACGATTGAGGCGGGTCACACAGGACCACATCCCTCGCAGAGTCCGATGGTTTGCGCTTGATGCTGCTGTCGAGCCACTCCCCTCGCCTCCTGATCACTACGATCTGGTGGTGACGTTCTTTAGTCACCTCCCTCTCCCCGAGCGCCACGCGCTGTGGAAAGCCATGGCCGACAGGGTGACCCCAGGAGGAACCCTCGCAATAGTGGGACACAGTGTGCGTGACCTGGAGGCCGGGGTTCGCAGACCACCAGCAGATCTCATGTTTGACGAAGAGGAATTACGGGGAGCTCTTCAGTCGTCGTTCTCCTCGGTCGTTATCTCCACGCAACCTCGGAGCGAAGTCACCCCTGATGGCACCACGATTGAGGTCGCCGACGTGGTTGCCATAGCGACGCGCTAGGAGAGCGCTCCCACGCTCGCCAAAGCAGCCTTTACGAGGGAACCCCGGCCGCCCTCCAACTCGCGAAGAACCTCCGCGGCGGTTGCTTCTTCCGGAGTCATCCACGTCATGTCCAAAGCATCCTGGCGCGGTTGACACGTTCCTGTCACCGGAACGACGTACACCAGCGACACCGCGTGTTGGCGGGAATCTTGGTATTTAGAGCCCGGGAAGGGGAAATATTCCGCAATGTGAGCGGGAGTTGGCGACGGCGGTAGCTGGGGGAAGGCCATTGGGCCCAGGTCTTTTTCCAGGTGACGGAAAAGAGCGTCCCGAAGAGTTTCTCCGAACATCACACGGCCCGTGACGAGTGCTCGCGTCATGGCGCCTTCGCCCGAGACTCTTAAGAGCAAACCCACCTCGGTTATTTCACCCATCCCGTCTAAACGCACGGGCACTGCCTCAACATACAAAAGTGGCAGTCGCTGCCGAATATCGGAAAGCTCCTCGTCGGACAGCCATCCAGGGGTGGGGTCTGGGGTTCTGGTGGAAGACATAAAGGCTTGTTACTCCAATTTCTGCAAAGATAACAGACCGCCTGCGTGGACCAACGCCCGACGCAGGGGCTCGCTCTGGACATGCAACGAGCTGTGTTCCTGGTCATCGATCAACACGACTGGCACATGGTCGCTATAGCGTTTTAACCACTCCACCTCGTCATCCACGTTTTTCTTCACCATGACGACGTTGGAGAAATCGTGCATAACCGCGGTAATAACGGTTTCGGCCTCGTCGCACAGATGACAGTTGTCTCTGCTCATCACGGTAATGGTGACCTCGTCCATGCGCTCAGCCTATGCTGAGAGCCCATGCCATTTGCTTCGAATCAGTCGGCGAGCTCGGGAGGGCCCGTGCTGGTTTTTGTTGATGTCGATAACACCCTCGTGAAGGGTGCAACCCTGTTCATGTTCGGCATCGAGGCCTGGAAGTCCGGGTACATTAAATGGCGTCACGTCATTCCCGCACTGTTCCACCAACGCACGTTCATTAGAAAAGGCGAGAGCGCGACGCGAATAGCGTCGACCCGAGAACGGGCTCAGGCTCTAGTCGCCGGGCATTCCGTGTCGGATTTCGCTCGGGTCGCAGAAGTATCGTGGCGGCGGTCAATTGCTCCGAAGGTTTTTCCCGACATTCTTGAGCTGCTCACCCAGCACAAAGAGCAGGGCCACCAGGTGTGGCTGCTCACGGCGAGCCCTCAAGGGCTGGCTTCCGTGATGGCTAGAGATCTACAACTGGCCGGAGCGTGGGGCACCACACTTGTCGAGAAGGATGGAATGTTTACCGGGGAAATAAACGGGGAACTTCTGCATGGTCCCCTCAAGGCAGAGAAAGCCCAGGCTCACGCCCTCGAAGTCGGCGCGGATTTGTCGAAGTGCTACGCGTACTCCGATTCGGTAGCCGATACCCCCCTGCTCACCCTTGTGGGGAATCCGTTCGCTGTGAACCCAGATTCGTCGCTTCTCAGTCACGCCACCGCAGAGAACTGGCCCATCATCTGGCCCCAAGGAGCACAAACACACCAGTCATCGCGCTCAAAAAGGGCAGAGAAAAACGCTGGTCACGACAAGGCATGACCAGCGCATCAGCTCATAAAGCTACTTCTTGTTGCGACGCTGGTGGCGAGTCTTACGAAGCAACTTGCGGTGCTTCTTCTTCGCCATACGCTTGCGGCGCTTTTTGATAACAGAGCCCATGAAGTTTCCTTATAAAGCTTGAGAATGAGATGCTGCCCCTCGCGGGCAACTTCCCCACTCTAGCGTAGAGGCGAGGAACTAACCGACCTGATGGAGGTTCTCCTCACCGAGTGGGCCCAACACCATCTGCGTGACCGCTTCCTCGGGAATTCGGAAAGATCGGCCAAATCGAATAGCGGGAATCTCACCGGAGTGCACCATGCGGTAAACGGTCATCGTGGAGACGCGCATCATCTGAGCCACCTCAGTGACGGTGAGGAAGTGCATGTGAGAAAAGGTGTTATTCATCCGGCCGGTACTTAGTGGGAGAAAGGTGATGACCGTACGGCCAACACGAGCCCACCCTAAGCGCATGACCGCTGTGTGTAAAGGGTTACCGAGGAAGTCGAGAAATAAGGGAAGAGGCCCAGCTCTCCACATCCCGAATAATCCCGCCGGTGGCCCGCCCCGCCATCGTGAGATCAAAAAAGGGCTGGGGCTCTGATTCCTTCGGGGCGTCACCCACCGCGCTCATCCACGAATAAAGGTCGGCAAGCGCTGTGGGATCAAAATGGTAGTAGCGGTGTTGACCATCCTCACGCACAGCCACCAGGCCTCCCTCGCGCAAAACTTTAAGGTGTTTCGACACCGTGGGCTGTGTGATGCCCAGCGCTTCAACGAGTTGTCCCACGCTCATCTCGCCCGGGGACGGCGCCTGGCGAAGCAACTGCACAATATCGCGCCGTGTGGAGTCTGCCACTACATCAAATACATCAGCCATACGCCTAGCGTACTTGCCACGCCACAGGAGTACCATAGTCCGCAGTTGTCCCTAAGAGCAGCCAGGAAGTGGGAAGGCGAACGTGTCTTCGTGGCTGGCGAACCTTAAACGTCGCGTCAAAAGGTCTCTGGTTTCTCGCAGGCCGGGGATTCCGGGTTTTCGCCCCCTATTCCGTTCCTCCGGGAATTCGCGGAATTGGCTTCCGACTCCAGGCGCTTCTGGGCGGACAGGCCGCAGCGACGACCATCGCCATATTTATCTTCCTTGTCGGCGTCACCACGGGTTTGTTGATGATGCCGTTTGCGCAAGCCGAGGGCGTTGCCACCCCCCTCGCCGATGCTTTATTCACCGCGGTGTCCGCAATCTGCGTCACCGGGCTCACCACGCTCGACATGGCGACCCACTGGTCGCCGACCGGACACGCCATTGTGTTCATTGCTTTGCAAGTCGGCGGGATTGGCGTGATGACGCTGGCAACTCTGCTCGCCGTAATTGCGTCAAAGCGCTTGGGCCTCTCTGTTCGCAAGATGATGGCGGGCGATGTTGACCCCTCCCGACTCCAAGACCGCGAGGGGGGCGAAGGCCATGGCATGAGGTTGGCTGACGTAAAGGGTCTGCTGAAAACCGTCTTCATCAGCGTCATCTCTATTGAGGTTGCCCTTGCTGCAATTCTTATTCCCCGGCTCATTGTCGCGGGCTTTGACCCGGTGAGCGCGACCTGGCAGGGCGGCTACCTGGCGGTCTCGGCGTTCACCAACACGGGGTTCGTGCCGCTGGTCGATGGGTTGGCGCCATTTGCGCAAGACCCGGTCATGGTGTTCACCATTGGGATTGGCGTCTTCTTGGGGAGCATCGGTTTCCCCGTTATCTATGCGATTTCGCGCGCGATTCGTACGGCGAGACGGCGACGTCAGCGGCGCACCTGGGATCACGCTCGACTGGGCATGCACGCCAAGTTGACGCTTGTCACCACCACCATTTTATTGGGCGTCGGCGCGCTGGCTATTGGCGTTTTGGAATGGAGTAACGAGAACACTTTGGGTTCGCAGCCCGCCAGCGCCCGAGGAATGACGGCGCTATTCACATCAATGATGGCCCGCTCCGGGGGGTTTTCCACCGTTGATACCTCAGAATTTGGCGGTGCCACACTCCTAGTCCTGGACATGCTGATGTTCGTGGGAGGCGGGTCTGCTTCCACAGCGGGTGGAATTAAAGTGACGACCCTAGCCATCTTGTTCCTCGCGGCGTTCGCTGAGTCCAGGGGCAACCAGGACATCGTTGTCTATGAGCGCCGCATCCCCTCGGATACTGTCCGCCTGGCGGTCAGCGTGGTGTTGTGGGGGGCGAGCATCGTGGCCATTGCCACCATCGCTTTGCTTCGAGTGACCGATGCCCCTCTCGATCGCGTACTTTTTGACGTGATCTCCGCGTTCGCTACCTGCGGACTGAGCGCAGGCTTTACGACGCATGAACTTCCCGACTCTGCGAAGTTCATCCTGTCTGCCACCATGCTGCTGGGCCGAGTTGGTACAGTGACGCTGGCGACTGCTCTGAGTGGAACCCACCGGCAAACGGTTTATCGCCGGGCAAAAGAAAGGCCAATCGTTGGTTGAGAAAATTCCCCATGATGCCCCTGTGCTCGTTATTGGCTTGGGGCGCTTCGGCGCTGCTACCGCCGGTGAGTTGGACAAATTAGGGCGAGATGTCCTCGCCGTGGACGAAGACCCGGCTCTCGTTCAAAAGTGGGCAGAGCGTGTTAAGCACACTGCCGTCTTGGATGCGAGAAACATGAGTGCCCTCGACCAAATCGGGGCGCGGGATTTTCCGATTGCCGTTGTTGCAACGGGGTCATCCATAGAGGCCAGCGTGTTAATCACGACCAACCTGGTGGACTTGAAAGTCCCCCAAATCTGGGCGAAAGCAATCAGTGAATCGCATGGAAAAATTCTGGCGCGCATCGGCGCTCACCGGGTGATTTATCCGGAGCGAGAAGCGGGAGAGCGCGTTGCCCACTTGGTCTCTGGTCGGATGATCGACTTTATTCGCTTCGATGACAACTTCGCCTTGGTCAAAATGTATCCCCCTAAGCCGATAAGAGGGCTGTCTTTGACCGATTCGAAAGTTCGCTCGAAACACAAAATCACCGTCGTGGGCGTGAAATCGCCCGGGAAACCTTTCACCTACGCCACGGAAAAAACTGTGGTGACGAACCACGATTTAATCATCGTTTCAGGCACAAACGAAGACATCGAAGCCTTCGCTGCGCTGGATAAGTAACTACTCGATGGCCATGGCTTCGGCCCTGGCAATCGCAGCCGCGGTCGCGGTTCGGATGATGTCGGTGAGCCCTGCGGAACCGAAGACTTCCAGAGCCGCCGCCGTACTTCCTCCGGGACTTGTGACAGCTTCACGTAGCTTCCCTGGCGTCTGGCCCGTGTGTTCCAAGAGATCCATTGCCCCTGAAAACGTGCCCTGCACCATGGTCGCAGCCTGGTCGGAGCTAAAGCCGTATTCGAGCGCGACGTCCATGAAGCGCTCGATAAAGAAATAGACGAAGGCGGGTCCCGAACCAGAAATTGAGCTCAACACGTTAATGGCGGATTCGTCGACGACGACGACATCTCCTACCGTGTGGAACACCGCTTCCACGTTCGAGGCCTGGTCATCACTCACTCGGCTTCCACGGCTCACACCGGTAACTCCCTTGCCCACTTGAGAGGGAGTGTTGGGCATGCACCGGACAATAGCTCCTGGCCACACGGCCTCCATCGACCCCAGGGTGATACCGGCAGCGACGCTCACCATGGTCGCGCTGGGTTGGGCATGGGGGGCAATGTCCGTGAGAAGCTCCAGGATTTGATAGGGCTTCACCCCTAAGACAACAATGTCTGCCTCTGCGGCCGCGCGCCGATTTGCGTGGGGGTCCTCTTCCACGCTCCTGGCATCAATTCCTCTCTGGCGCAGGACCACGGCAGAGGCAGTGGTCCTGGTCGTAACGCACACTCCCGCACAGGACACGCTGGCGTGGGTGAGACCGCCGAGAATTGCGCCGCCCATGTTGCCGGTCCCAAGAATGGCGATGTGAGAAAGTAAAGTAACCATCGTGCCAGTGTAGGTTGGGACTGATATCAGCAGTGTTGCTGACAAAAGATGGGCGGGAAATGGCGGGCAAGAAGTTTCGCGAACCACCGCCTGAACGTGGACATGTTCTTGCCGCCCTCATGGAGGGGCCTGACGCTCAGGCCGTGTGCCGTCTGTCCGTAACGAAAGAATCCGGTGGCCACTGGGTGATTGCTGCCACCGTGCAAATGAATGACTCCCTACCGGTATATGTGCTCTCCAGCGCGCTCGATGATGCCAAAAGGCGTGTGCGCGAGGTCGTCGGTGACATGGTGGAAATCTATATAGAACCTGAGTTGGTGAGGGACCCCAGCAGGGAGGACCCTCCTACCGATGTCATCGTTATTAGAGCGTCGGACTGAACACAAATCACCGAAAACTATTTGTCCTTAAAGAAATCTCGGAGAAGCGCAGCGCACTCGTCTTCGAGAACACCACCCACCACTTCGTCGACCCGATGAGGCAGAGTTCGGTCCCGCACCAGATCGTGTCTGCTCCCAGCCGCCCCTGCCTTGGGATCCCAGGCTCCGAAAATCAAGCGAGAAATCCGGGCTTGAGTGATTGCTCCAGCACACATCACACACGGCTCGAGAGTCACCACCAGCGTGCAACCGGAGAGGTTGGCTGAGCCCAGAGCCGCTCCCGCCTTCCGCAACGCCTGAATTTCAGCGTGGCCCGTAGGGTCACTGTCGCGCTCTTTGGTGTTTGTGGCCAAGGCCACCACCGTTCCCGAGCCATCCACGACTGCCGCAGCGACCGGGACATCACCGGTGAGGTGGGCGGTGCGGGAGGCGTCAATCACCTGGCGCATCAGCTCTTCAGGCCTGGTCATGGCCCCACCCTACCCAGCCTGAGCGCCGATTCTCGCTCCGGTAAGATGGGAGACATGCAGGTTCACGTCGCCGACCACCCCTTGATTTCTCACAAGCTCAGCCTTCTCCGGGATAAGAACACACCCTCGCCCATGTTCCGTGCGCTAACTTCGGAGCTCGTCACGCTACTGGCGTATGAGGCCACCCGCACGATTCGGGTAGAGGAGCGAGACATTGTCACGCCGGTCACGACGACGACAGGAAAAATGCTTGCCACCCCCCGCCCCGTGGTGGTACCGATTCTTCGAGCCGGTTTGGGCATGCTCGAGGGAATGGTTCAACTGTTGCCGAGCGCAGAGGTGGGATTCTTGGGCATGGTCCGCAACGAAGAAACGTTGCAACCCAGCGTCTATGCGGAACGCCTTCCCGAGGACCTTTCGGATCGCCAGTGCTTCATCCTTGACCCCATGCTCGCCACCGGGGGTTCGCTGTTGCAGGCCATTAATTTCATTTTCGCTAAGGGGGCCACAGAGGTCACGGCGGTGTGTCTGTTGGGGTCACCAGAAGGCCTCGCGGCTATCGACGCGGCGACCGTCGGTCGCGACGTGACGATTGTCTTGGGATCTTTGGATGAAAAACTCAACGACAGGGGTTTCATCGTTCCCGGGCTGGGCGATGCGGGTGACCGCCTTTATGGCACAGTCGGATAACACGCACCACTTGACCTCTTGCACCGCGATTCGCCATAATCAACCCATGACACTTTCCCTCCTGGCTGTGGCGGAATCCGCGCCTTTGACATGGTGTCGCTGTCGAATGTGTGGCTAAACCTCCCACCTTCTTGTTCTCGGGCTTCTGCGCCCCCTAAGAATCGACAGTTCATGACTTCTCCCTCCACCAGCGAACCTCGAGGGTTCGCGCTGTATGTCGGCATCAGTGAAAAAGATGCCCTCGCTGCAGGCCACAGCTTGCACCACATCGTCACCCAGCTCAAAGCATCCGTGCAAGTGTTTGTTCCAGGATCCGAGACCCATGCCGCTATAGCGCTCGCTCCCAAGGGAGCAGGGGGCAAAGATTTAGATATTGTGCGCATGGCGCTTCACGACCCGCTCGCCCTCCAGCAGCTAAAGCCCACTGCGCCCGTTGCGACCACCGGGGTCGTCATCGATATCTCTCGCAAACGGGTGATTATCGACGATCACCTGGCTGCCCTGACCTTCAAGGAGTTTGAGATGCTGCAGTTCTTGGTCTTGCGAGAGGGGAACACCGTTCAGCGCGAGGTCATCATCGACGCTTTGTGGCTTGCGGGCGAAGAGGAAACTCCCAGCGTCAGAACAATCGATGTCCATGTGCGACGACTTCGGTCCAAACTGGAACGTTTTGACAACATCGTTCGAACGGTTCGCGGGGTCGGGTATCGCTTTGATCGTCACGCCGATGTCACCATCACCTACGGAGTTTCCCCCTCGCCTGACATGATTTAGCCGACGCTCGACACCGTTACCGTTCTGTTATATAGTGGGGCCGTCGAAGGTTGTTGCTGTGACGGCTCTCGAACATGTGATTGCAGAAGCACCCTTGGTGCGTGGCATAGGGCCGGTTACTCGCCTCAGTAACCGGCCCTTATCGCTCCTCCAACCACGTTCAGGCCAGCCCCCTACGCTGGGGACATGAGCCATAGCCCCAGCATTGTCTGGCTGCGCAACGACCTGCGGCTAAGAGACAACCCCGCACTAGACGCCGCGCTTGGCCGAGGCGAACCCGTCATCATTGTGTACATTCACGATGAAGTTTCTCCTGGAATGAGGCCCCTTGGCAGGGCCACAAAGTGGTGGCTTCACCACTCCCTCGCCGCACTGAAAGGCGACATCGCGGCGCGCGGTGGGACCCTCACTCTTCGCCAAGGGGTGGGAGGAGACATCATTCGCGAGCTGGTCGCCACTCACCAGGCTGGCGGGGTTTTCTGGAACCGTCGCTACGGTGGCGCCCGCGAGAACGACACGACCCTGAAAGAGGAGCTTCGCGCGGGCGGTGTCGAGTGTCACAGTTTTGCGGGAAATCTCCTTTTTGAACCGTGGACAATCCGCACCGGGGACGGCAACCCTTTTCGAGTTTTTACTCCCTTTTGGCGAGCCTGTCTTGCTTCCGCGCCCCCCAGGCAACCATTGGAGACACCCGATTCCCTTGAATGTCTCCCCCGGGTTGCGAGCGATGAAGCAGACACCTGGGATCTGCTGCCCACCTTGCCGGATTGGTCCGCGGGGTTGGAAGAAATGTGGACGCCCGGTGAACGTGGCGCCACTCGCCGCCTTGAGGGCTTTGTGGAAAACACTTTGGTTAGCTACCACCGAAGGGATGAACCAGGCATCGAGTCGACCTCTAGGCTCAGCCCCCATCTGCGCTTTGGCGAAATCAGTCCGCACATCATTTGGGACGCCGTGGAACGTGGGCTGCCTGATGGCGCCTCGAAGAACAAGGCGAAGTTTCTCTCCGAGGTGGGGTGGCGTGAGTTTTCGTACAACATCCTCTTCCACCACACTGACCTCCACAAGACGAACTTCCGCGCAGAATTTGACCTGTTCCCCTGGCAGCAACCAGAACCAGAAATGCTTGCAGCCTGGCAAACCGGTGCCACGGGGGTGCCGCTCGTGGACGCAGGAATGCGGGAGCTATGGAACACCGGTTACATGCATAACCGAGTGCGCATGGTCACCGCATCGTTTTTGATCAAGAACATGCTGGTGGATTGGCGGATCGGTGAAGCATGGTTTTGGGACACCCTGGTCGATGCCGATGAGGCGAACAATCCCGCCAGCTGGCAATGGGTTGCCGGCAGCGGAGCAGACGCTGCCCCGTATTTTAGGGTCTTCAACCCTTTCCTGCAGGCAGATAAATTTGACCCGGACCGTGTCTACATCACCAAGTGGCTAGGCGATAATCCGCTGGACTATCCCACGGAGCCGATTGTGGATATGAAAGCGAGCCGAGATCGAGCATTGGCGGCTTTCCAGGAGCTTAAGGCCTTGCGCCTAAGTGAGTAACGCACTGCGCCGCTAATTCAGAAGCCCCCACAGCTGCGGCGCAGACGCTTTCTCCTCGGGCGAAACCCGAAAGAATTCCGGCGTTGAAAGCGTCCCCCGCTCCCGTGGCATCAAGGATGTGAGCAACAACATGGGCGGGGATATCGTGAGCTCCCCCGTCTTCCCAGACCAGGGAGCCTTGCGCGCCGCGGGTAATAATGACACGGGGAAAACGAAGAGCCAGCATCGCCAACGCCTGTTTTGAGGTGCGAGCACCGGTGAGCAACAGCGCTTCATCCTCGTTGCACCGCAGGATGGAGGCCTGGGCGATGAGGGCCAAAAAGGTCTCAATACCAAAGTCGGAAAGAAACCCTGAAGACGAAGCATCGACCATGACGTCGAGGCCCGCATCGATGGCTCGGGTAATCAGGCCGGACATGGCGGCTGGATTGTCATGGTGAAAAAAGCTGTACCCCGTCAGGTGAAGTGCCGAGGCCCGAGAAAGAATGTCCTCGGTAACGACGGCGGGGTTCAAAGAAACGTTGGCACCGCGATCGGTGAGCATGGACCGATCCTCCCCCCGAGCAACAATGACAAGGGATCCCGTGGCGAGGACCTCATCCCCCGAGAGGTGAGCCTCCACCCCGGCATCGGTGAACTCCTGCCCATACCGGGCGAGATCACGAACACCCACTTGGCCAAAAAAGTCCACGGAGACCCCTTGTCGTCCCAGCCACACAGCCGTATTTGCCGCGGAGCCACCCGAGCTTCGCTTAATTCTCGCTGGCGTGTCCGTGTTCGTTCGCATGGGCTCTTCGATTGCGGCAATCACATCGTCCATGACGTCTCCCACAACGACAACCCGTGACGAGCGGGTCATCGTGATTTTGTCGACCACGCCTTAGCAATCTCTGCGGCAAGCGCGACGTTGTTGGTCACCAAGTCAAGATTCACGCGGAGACTTTCCCCCCCGGAACGTTCAAGGACGTAGGCCAAGAGGAACGGTGTCACGTCATTACCCCGAATGCCCTCATCGTGCGCCGCACTCAGGGCTGAGCCAAGGATCTCATCGTGGGTTACCGGGTCCCACTGTTTGCCCTCGGGGACCGGGTTGGCCACGAGAATGCCGCCACGCTGCTCCAAGTCATCTCGCGCAGCCATAATGTCGGCAATCTCTTCGGGGCTCTCCGCCCTCCATTCAAGGTCATAGAGACTTTCTCGCAACCAAAACGCGGGGAACTTCGAGGTGCGGTAGCCCACCACAGCAACGCTGGAGGTCTCGAAACGCTCAAGGGTCGCTCCGATATCCAAAATGGATTTAACTCCAGCGGACACTACCGTAATGGGGGTGACCGAAAGGATGGGAACATCAGCGGATTCGTCAAAGGTGTCGCTTGCGCCGCGGTGCACTCCGCCGAGGCCGCCCGTAGCAAACACTCGGACTCCCGCGAGGTTGGCAAGGTACGCGGTGGAGGCCACCGTGGTGGCCCCGGACCTGCCCAACCCCATCACGACCGGTAGATCTCTCACGCTGGCCTTGGGAATGTCTTCTCCAGCGATACGTTGCAATTCCTCGTCTGTGAGCCCCACTTTGGGCACACCGTCGATGACAGCCACGGTTGCAGGCGTGGCGCCAGCTTCGCGAACTTGGTGTTCCCACCCTCTGGCAGCATCGAGATTCTGGCCCCGGGGAAGACCGTGGGAGATGATGGTGGACTCTAAGGCAACGACCGGCTGCCCGGCACTCAGGGCCTTGGCAACTTCGGCTGAGAGGGAGGGGATTTTCACCTCTCTAGCGTAAGGGTCCCTGGGCCGTCCCCAATTCCCTT
>FUWD013193534.1_pt1 | contig 12255 bp, 14 predicted proteins | sample 1063281 | NCBI WGS metagenome assembly FUWD01 (sample SAMEA79048168, study PRJEB19326) | metagenome | biome: marine
GGAATTAAGAATTGGTATCTGCAACCTCTTTAAAAGGTCTGCATAATCATCTATCGTAAACCCTCCTATGGAAGTTGTCTTCGTAATGTCGACAACTGTACCCCTCCGGTTATCAAACCTGGTTAACGATCCACTCTGTTCAGCATTGATATTCACCCCGATAGCTGTATCTCCAACCTTGACAATCCGGTAAGAAACAAACCTCAATGAATAAGTTGTGGGAAATTCTGTGTACACAAGCGTTGATTTCTTTAGGTAGTAAATCCTTAATGTACAAGTGCCTTGCATCTCAAACTGTGCAAAGATATTTTTCAACAACGTTGCACCCTCTTTGATAAAAGTCAATGACTCCACGTTAAACATTGAAAATACACCTCCAACCTCCAACCTTCTGCTGAACTCCAACGTCCCTTCTTCCCATTCCAGAGGTGGTGTCGTCAGGTTAACATTCCCCACAGGCGATTCGAGCCTAAAGCGATAAAAGGCGGGCGTGTTACTGGCGTTATCTGATTGGATTGTCATTGTCCGTATCTCGTTTTATTGATTAATCTCGTTACATGGCTCCGGGTCTTCACCGCAAAGACATTCCTATCTCTGTCCATTATGAATGTCGGCTTTCCTAAAATGGCTTTCTTTACTTCATGCAAATCATTATGTAAATCTTGGTGCATAGCTTTTAACCCGGGTGAATCAAAACCAACCTGTCCACCTGCCATAAGTTTTTGCAACTCAGGATTTGAATACACCCTCATCCCGGCGGCATTCGTAAACAATGTTTCTTCCTTTACCAAAGTGGTTTTCCCGGATCTTGTTTTGACTAATTCCGTGCCTTTCTCCCCTGCTATAAACGAGTCAGGGGTGTTATATAAGCCCTTTGTACCCTCGGCTAACTGTGGTAATGGCTGTGATAGAACAAGTGCCGCATTCGCCACCCCAGCGGCTATGGCGAGAGGTATGGCTAATGGTGCAGCAACTCCGGTCTGTGCAGTGATCTTCATTATCGCCACAGCCGTATTGATTGCAATATTAAACAGGGCTGCAAGTTTCTCAGCCTTCGCCAGCTTAAGGGATAACTCCCTTTGTTTCTTGGCAAACTTTTCTTCCACCGCCTCCCTAGCTTCTTCATTATCACCAGCTATTTTCAACTGTTGTTCTTTCTGAATATCCAAAGCCATTGACTCAGCATCCAACCTGTTCATGTAAACACCCAGAGCAGCATCACCAGCGATGGCAGCAATCTCAACCCCTGCAATCCGGGTTTCTTTTTCATACGCCAAAGCCTCATCATTAGCTTCCTTTTCAGCATCAAGTTTATCCTGTAACGCTTTATCACGTATTGCTTTTAATCCATCCTGTAATTTTTGTTCCTGAGCTAATAACCAATCGTCAAAATCTTTCTCGCTTCCTTGCAATGCGTCAATAGCATCCTGTTCTAATTTCAGTGTTGCCGCTATTTGTTCTTGTTTTTTAGTATTAAAATCTCTCTCAGCATCAGCTAAATCTTGTAAAACAATTCTTCTTTCCCTTATCACTTCTAACAACCGACCTTCTATTATCTCACTCAATCCAAGACCCCTGATTTTTTCATTCAATATCACTGCATCTTGTTCAGCTAATAATTGATTCTCATCAAAACTAATCTTTGTGAACTGACGTAGTGTTTCAATTTGTTTAGCAAATGAATTATCACTCAATACAACAAGATTATCTAATATTTTCTGCCTTTCATCAAAGGATTTGCTTTCATCTTGAAGTATTTTTCATTTATTGTTTTAACATTATCAAATCCATCAATAAGAATATCTAAATCCTTTTCTAACCTATCCTGTTTTAACTCACCCCTTATTTTATCATTCTCAATCAAAACCTGAGTCAGTGTACCTTCTTCCTGTGTTACTTTAGCTACTGCATCTGCCTGTTCTTGTCTTAATTCTCTATTTATTTTCCCCTGCCTTACAGCCTTATCAACCCTTAAATCAATAATAGCAAGTTCCTGTTGAGCAGTCGAAAGCCCAAGCCTTGCCGACTCAATCTGTGCCACTCTTGCCGCTTGTGCAGCTCTTTCTCTCTTTGCAAAAGAAAGCGTTGCGTTGTCTGCAATGGTCTGCTGTTTCTCAGCCTCTGCATTTAATAAAGCAATCGACTTTGTTGTTATTATATTCGACTCTGCTAATTTTTTTGCAACTCAAATAGTTTACTTCCTTCCTTAAAAGCATCATTCATTGCTTTACCAACTCCTACAATTGCTTCTTTTGCTTGTTTGGCAGCTCCTTTAAAGTTACCCTTAAATAATTTTCCGATAACACCAACTAATTTGAAAACCCTTCCAATTACTTCTTGAATAACATTAGTTATCCCTTTCCAAATCTTTATAAACCCGTCGCTGGCTCCTTCATTCCGTTTTATCGCAGCAGTAAATAATCCAATACCTACAACTATTGCCGCAATAATAGCTCCTATCGGTGTTGCTATAAATTTAAGAGCCGCTTTAGTTGCTCCTTTTATCCCTGTAACAAACGTAGCAAAGAACCTTTTTACCCCACCTTCTTGCTGTGATATTTCAATAAAGTTATTGGTTACTCCACCAACTCCACCACTGAACGCATTTGTACCATCCAATGCGCTTTTGATACTTTCTTCATAATTACCAATATTAAGCCTTTGTTGACCTAATTGATCAGTATTGGATTTTAGTAATTCGTTATTTTCATCCAGAGCTGAATTTATTTCAGCGAGCCTTTCAACCCCTTCTTCTGTTGCAAGATTTAAGTTTTCACGCTCTCTTGTTAATAGTCTATTCTCAGCCCTTAATTTCTTAAGTGTCCCTACATTTTTTTCGTTAATTGTAATTTCATCTTTCAGCTCTTTATTTCGTTCTGTAATTTGACTTCTATTTTTAATAATCTCTTTTGTTCTTGCATCCTCGATATCTATTAATTTTTTTTCTGTATCTGCTAGCTGTTTCCCTATTTTATCAACTCCTTTGGTTGTTTTTGTTATTTCTTTCTGTGCCTTTTCAAGATTATCAAAATTAACTTTGTTCTCCTTTAACGTGGTCTGTCCCTTCTCAATATCAGCCAACAGCTTAATCATAGCCGCATCAAGACTAACAATAGCCTTGTCCGTGTCTAGGATAGATTGTAGGGCCTGTTTGGATACTATTTCGTTAATTTCAGCCATCTTTTTTTTCATTGATTCTTCCACCATTGCTTTTAACTCGAAAAAAGTACTCATCGGCATACTGTAATCAATCGTTGTTTTCATTGCCGACATGAATACACTCATCACTATTTGGTCAAACGTGATCACTCCCTTTTGCTCCTTCACCTTGAAATTCTCCTGATATTTAACAGACCAGAAATCAATCTGTTTTTTCAACTTCGCCAAGTCTTCCAACACCTTAATCTTTATACCCGTCGCTTTTTCAATCTTCTCGATATAGATTTTCAGGTTGTCATAATTTCCTCTCGGTTTCTTTCCAAGGGCTTTTAATTTTCTGTCAATAATAATTTTGTTTGTAAGTAAATTTCTGCACCCTTCATAAAGAATAACCAGTTGTTCGATGCGATAAAGGGATGTCAGTCGGTGATGCTCTTTATTAAGCACTTCATCAGATCCTAGTTTACTCCCTAATCCCTCTACTATTTCAACCAGCAATCGTGCTATCTGTTTTTTATAAAACCGAGGAAAACGACAAAGCAAACGCCTGTTGCCCGTCTTCTCAAACAGGCTGTAATCACGTATCTTTAATGTATGGATCGTTTTAACCACGAAAAACTTGTTGTTTATAAATCCTTCCAATAGACGGTGTTGTTAATGCTTTTGCTTTTGGCTGGTTCCTTTGTTCGATACCAAATATCATGTCCGTATATCTCTTTGTAAGAAAGGGCATTTTAAAATCAAACGTGGCAATGAAATAAGTCAGATTATTTTCATTTACCGAAAGGAACATCTCGCTCTGAAACTCCCCTGTAAGGAAAAGATTAGGGTTCGTAAAACCTTTTCGTATAGCATATTTTGGGGAATACTTGGGCATGATAGGTCTACCATCAGCCCTTCGTGATTTCAGCATTTGATCCCTGTTAAAATCAACAATCTTATCAGACACTTCTTCAACTGCCATCGCCACATGGACACCTAAATTCGCTACGAATGTGTTCGAGCGTTTCCTTAGTTCTGCTATCTGTCCCATAGTAAAAAGAATGGGGATGTTTCCGCACCCCCATCGTTTTATTTTGAGGCCAGCTCTTTTTTGATCAGCTTGTACCGTTCCTCAGCAGTCAAATCGTCATCGGCGCAAAAAGATTTATGCAGCTTGCTGAACTGCTCCAAAGTCCTATCCTTGATAGTGTCTGGATGAAAACTGATTTTTTTCTTTTTGCCATGACATTAAGCTAAAACATATTGCTTGACTGAATTGCTCTGGAAAGTCTGATACGTCCCATCGTCATCTCCTACCATCAGTTCAAACCATTCTCCAATAGGAATAAACGTAGCCCCTCCATCCTCTTTGATCGTAACGGTGTACTGACCCCCTCCATTATCAACGGCAGCCGTAGGAGCGACCACCCCCTCTGCATTAGAAGCAACGATCTCAAAATCAGCCGCCGCCAATCCTGTCTTTCCGGTACTGGTGCAACGGGTGTTAACCTGAACAACAATAACGCCAGTAGCTTGAATAATCGCAGTCGTGACAGATAAGTTCAACCCCGCAGGAACATAATCCAATAAGGTATTGAAGCTGTAATCTGGCTGATCCACATAGAAATCTTCAAACTCCTGAACCAAGTCGAAAAATATATCAACCGGGTAACTTGTCATTGCATTGTCTGAAGGTGGTAATCCTCTCCTGAGAGAAACAGTACCCCTGAGTCCTTTTATCACTCCAAGCGAACTGATAGTACCAAACTGCAAACCGCCCTGTAAGAACAGAACGATCTCAAAGGAAATTCCTTCGAGGCGAAATAAGGTTTTATAGTCACAGGGTGATATATCTAGCCAGCCCTGCATCGAAGGTGCTGGATCGAGATCCTTTCTTTTTATTCCCAAATTTGAAGTCTGAATGCCCGGCTCATCCGAGGTATTTTCATAATTCAAAAACGGGAGTACGGTCGTTGTGCGTGTCGCCAATGTAGCACTAGCGATGGCTGTATGCCACGTGCCCGGTGCAATGAAGGTCGCGCGTGTGAACGTGGTTCCTTTATCCATTATTGCAACACCAACAACCCGTTTCCATAGAGCCTTGCAATCGGCAAGACCTGAATAAAATGGTGTTTTACAAATACTCATGTGTTCTTAATTTATACATTCGTTATACTGGTATTCTACTGTCGTTGAAAACTTAGCCAGATAAAACGGCTCCATGTTGTCTGTGATTTTTACAAAACCAAAATCTGAAAACGCTTCCAAACCAGTAACCACATTCACCAACTCAAACCGTCCACGCTGAAGCTCATCAGAGACATCACGGTGTAAATATTCTACCGCCCTTTCTGATACTCCGCTTCCATATAGTGTATCAAGGTTGGCAGCCCAAAAAATATCAACATCTGCCTTGAAAAGTCCACCTCCGAGGATTTCAATGTTGGGCCGGACCATAAAGAAACTTATAACGTCTAAACTCGTATCGAGCAGAACTTCGGAATATACCGTCGTGTCTTCAACTTGGATCTCCGGGACATTACGCCCATCCTTCACGTTCATAAAGGCACGGTGGTAAGCCGTGTAGTTCTTCGTGGTAAAAAGGTTCGCCACGAAAGACAATCTCTGCGTCTCTATGATTAAATCCAGCCCAATCATTGCACACCTACATCTATGGTGAAATCATTACTACTTTTCAAAGCATTATCGAAGGTTCTTTCGAGTGCCTCCCGTGCCCTTTTCAACTGGCTGTTATATCTCCTTGCAACAGTATCGCTTTGCAGGTCTATTGTTTCAAAATAAATCCGTTGTAATTCTGCTGCGTCCAGATTCCTTTCGTTCCTGTTACTCTGTACGTTGGCATTTGTCGTGCCCATACGCAAAAAGTCAAGTTCAAACTGAGCCTGAAGGAGTTTAGCATAGTTGATCAGGTTATCTGTCGTGTACTGAGTCGAATCGAGGTACGCAGAAATGTTGAAATTTAATCCATTACCCGTAGAAATAGCTCCATAAGTTGCTGACTCAGGAGCTGCCCCCTCACCGGATACAGGATACATAACAAATCCTTGGTACTTCAATGGATCATTAAATGCACTCTGTGACCTCACCTCTTGCGCTGGTATCACGAAAAGAAACCTACCCTTTCCCGTTATCGTGTAGGCGATGTCCTCAAACTGAAGGACTCCATCTACTGGGGTCAAGGCAATGGTATCAATTACGACTCCCTGATTCACCACTGTCATAGTGATTTCATCAGTCGTCGTGGCTTGTAACGCAATTTGGTTTATCACAATCTTTACGTAATCAGATCCTTTCGGCTCAATCGCCCAGCCGATATAATCACCGCCGGGTGTCACATCATCTTCTCCAACATTATAAACGTACTGACTATCAACTAACTGTCTGTTGAGGTTTAATGCGGATAACATATTATCCTGACTCATCTTAGCAAATGCCTTGATTCGTAAAGATTCTATGTTTGTTGCTTGCCAGTAAGTAGCATTTGGTGGCTCGTTGCCAACATTTGCCGCAAGGATACTCTCATAGACAACCGAAGCATGGGTGACGATATCAGTACGCAGTTGCGTTGTCTCGAACTTCCCGTATGTCGTCCCCCCGGCATAAGCCGCAAAAGTATATGCTTGCGCTGGCAATAAATTCAACAAATTATCCACGTTCACAAGTGGGTGTACACCTCTGTTGAAGTATAAACCGCTCTCCGGTGCAGCCGTAAGGGCTGTATCCAGTACAACGTCACTCGTGAAATCCTCTGCAAAAGTTAGTATCATGACTATTGCTTTTTACTGCTCTCTGGTTTGACTTTATTAACTTGAGCATCAGCTTCGCTGTCGAGCTTTAAAATCAGCCTCATAGATTCCTTTGCAGGTAATTGCAATAAAGCCTTCAATATCAAATCAACCTCGTCACCACTCAATTTAAACTCAATCATAATTATCCAGTATAAGCGTTAATGTAATAAGTAGTACTGTCAATCAAAATCCTGATCTTCTTGGATGTTCCTCCTGTTTCAGCTGTGGCAGATACCAAACCGCCTCCACAAGTATCGAACTTAATCCAATTAGTGATCTTGTTACCACCATACAAGTGGATAGCCTGATCCATCGTAGCTGCTCCGTTGTTCGTCATGTACAACAAGTCATGTTCACCTGTTACTGCTTCTGCCTGGTGTGAGTCAAGCCACAATGACGAAACATGATTAGCTGTAAGGGCAGGGCTGGCCTCGATCAATGAATACATTCCAATCAAGAATGAATTACCAGCCATTACACCAGTAGCATCCACTCTCGCCTGTCCATATACTCCAATGATCGTAGAGTCCGTTGCTGTAATTGCAGCCCGTACTTTCCCAACTCCCTGAACGCCTCTGATACCTCCGGTTCCGGTTGTGTACATATCTGCCTCACAATCCACACCTGTGAAATTGCCCGAGGTGTCTCGATTGTAACCCCTTACCTGAAGGGCATACGATCCTGCGCTTGTTCCTGCTGCTGGTCTGTTGTCAATTTTTGTATATCCAGTCAGCTTGTTGTAGCTGGTTTTCAGAAGATTGCCAATATAATTAGAGTCATTCCCTAAGCCATAGGCAGCTGTTGACCGATCCGCTTCGGTGAAATCAGTAAGTAATTCTGTCCATTTCATGATTTCTAAATTTAGGATGTTTTACCTGAGACTTTTACAATACCATTCACCCGTGAGGCGATTGCACTATTGTAACGGAAGGGAATATAAAAACGGTGCCAAATAGCCATTTCTTCCCATGTAGTCATAATCAAATCGGTGTTCGTATTATCACCGGGTGTGACTATGCTGGTCGCATCGGTTGCTTCGCTATTGATAAAAATGTTAGCTCGCATCCGAGTAAAAGGTAATTCCACGTTTGAAACGCTCCACTTCTTGCCATCCAAAACAGTTCCCGCACGGAAATCAGCCGGATAGTTTTCGATCAATCCAATATCACCGTCACGCACAAAGAAACCATTGAAGATATCTGAGCCTGCGGCTAGTTGGTTAGAAGAATAAAGGCGATCTGCCGGAATTACTGCTTGGTTCCAAAGTAAATTGCTTGCATTAGCTGGCCCAGCTTCCCGTGCTTCAGTAATCGAACTCACCAATCCCGCAGGGGAAGTGACTAGTCGATATTGACCCGGAAGTTGGTTGGCTTGCATAAGATTTACAAGATTCCAATACATAACTTCCAATACGGCAGCCTTGCTGATTTCCAGCGTATCCGTACCTGCATTGAAAGTGAAAGTGCCATTACCCTGTGAAATCTGTACTAGATGACTCAAGGTTTGGGTTTTACGTGCTTCGAGCTGTACTTCGATAAGATCATCGATACTAACAGCCATCGCCTGTAAGACATTCATCAAGACCTGATCCCTATACCAAGCTGCATCCAACGTGCTATTTTCAAATTGGGAGGGATAAATTCGGAATCCTGAAAAAACATCCACAGCTGTGAAGTTGTAAACTGCTGACGTTGCGAGGTTAGTCGGGATATTAGCAAAACCGGGGGTCGTGCCAACTGTCACCGTCTGATCCACCAACGCAGGGAGAACCGCATCACGGGCTCCCGACATTCTAGACAGTTCGTCCATGACTGAGGGAGGGATATAATCTATGGATTTTCCTGAATCTTTTGCAAGATCAATCATGCCATAGTTAGCGAGAAGTTTTTCATTCGTCGCAGCCTTTACCTGTAAGTCATCTAAAACTGACAAATCTAATAGTGCCATTTTTTAAATTGATTTACTATGATGCAGTCCCTTGCAATAAAATTTTATTCCACTTAGCGAACTCAGTCGCAAAACTTGGTGCCAAGAAAGGAATGTTTAGCTCTTTGGTGATATATTCTTTTATAGCTGCCGACCTCTGTTCCGGTGTTGCTTTTGCTGGTACCTGAAAAGGTACATCAGCAATCGTAATCATCGTCACATCGGTATTCACTCCCGGCCCTTTGAGCTTCCTTCCCTGTCGTAAAGCCGCTAACTTTTCGTCCTTCTCGACCAGATCAGCCAGCTTTACAGTTTTGTGCTTGTTCTCTTTTGATATGCAAAAGGGTTCGTGATTCTCATCAAATTCAAGGTTCCAATCTTTTAGAACGCCTGACTCGAACTCATTCCATTTTGCTTTCACTTCAAACTCATTCGCCGTATCTGGAAAGGTGGGTTTCACTTTACCGAACGCAATCCCCTTCATCAGTTTCTCATTCTCTTGAGCTAACTCAGTGAATTTCGTTTCATATCCAGCCTCCACAATACGATCAAACTCGGCTTCTTTTTTAACTAGAGCATCGAGTTTTTCTTTCGTCTCAGTAAGCTGTGCCGTGATAATCTCACTCGGCTTACTGTTTCGCAATTTTCTTCTAAAGAAGTTTGTGTTTCCACAAGTTTTTTCCTTTCACTCTCCAACTTACCTGTCAGGTACAATGGTCCAACACGCTCTAAATAAACGGCTGCCTTCTCACCCTGATCCCTTTGTATGCCTGTGATCTCGATAGTCTTTTTTACTGCTCCATCAATAATCGCCTCGGCATCCTTATTCGCTTTACCGTCAAATTCTTTTTTGACCTCTGCAACCTCCGAACTTAATGTTTCTTCGATCGCCTTCGCCTGAGTCTCATTCAAGCCGTGTTCTTTTATAAAATCTTCAGTTAATGGCATAGTCTTTTACGCATTTTTTAAAAGTTCAACAATAGTTGCTTTGTTAGCCCCTTCCGGGACTTCAATTCCTTTTTCCTTCAGCATCTTGATTAGGTCTTCCTTCCGGGTGCGACTGTAATTCAATGCCAGATCCGGAGTGTCCTCGTAAGTAGGGATACTCGGTGTCTCCAATGGAGGACTAGACATAAGTTTTTCCAGCTTGTCAAGTCTTGCCTTTAGTTCTTCGTTTTCCTTTCTTACAGGATCCACAACAACATCCATGACATCGACTTGTTTCTCGTCAAGTAACTCTTTCAACTCGTCAAATCTCTCTGACGCAACAGGGGTACAAGTCTGACCCTTCGCATAATAAATTTCCTCAATGACCGCTAAACACGGCCCAAGAGTATTCAGATAAGGCAGAAACTTGTTCATGTAATGAAAGATTCCGACCTTGATTACATTACTCTTGTTCGCCACTCGTCCGTTCTTGTCGTACAGGAGCTTCCGGCCCTCGTACACTCTGATCTTTAGTGTTTCCATCAATAATAGTTAAAATTATATTGTTTATAATCGTAAACTTCGCTGCATTAGATACCTCTCCAAGACTGTTGAAAAAGATCACTATATCACCCACCATTGCCTCGAACTGCTGTATCCAATAAGTAAACCTATTCTGAAGGGCAAAGGTCATATCATCCAGCCCCTTTGAGATAGCCTTATCAAAATCCACATCAGAGACGAAGGGCATCAGGTTATTCAATATAAACTGTCGTTCGAGCTTTTCAGGATTGTTCTTGTAACGACTCTCTGTTAATCTGTTCAAAATATTCTTTCTTTCTACTGGGTTAGGTGCTGCATTGAAATCTGTCAATAGCTGATCCACTGTCTCAAGGAAAAAGTCTGATCCGTAAAACGTGGTCACCTCCTCCACCCTGTCAATACCATATTTCAAGCCTAAGAAATCCGTATCTCCAAGATTCCTAATTCTGGAAAGGTCGTCTGATAACTGGTTCAGGGTGTTCTCCAAAACTATCACAGACTTTCGTATCTGCATCTCGTTCTTGGCACTCTCTGAGCTCTCCGTTACATCACCAATAAGATTAATGATAATTGCCCTCTCCACCTCGTTAACTCTGCCTTTCAGGTATTCCAGCGAGGCAACAGGCATATAATGAAACGTGATAAAATTCTTTACAGCGTCCATGTCCAAGCCGCCACCCTCTTTCTGTACTGCTGGCACTCCCAGAGCCGTACCTATCTGTAATAATCCTTTTCCAGATGGTGGAACGCTCGATGTAACGCCAGCCCTTTGTGATGACATGACCTCAGAATCTCCCGGCTCCATACTATCGCTTTGGAAATCTCTGTTCGCCTCTGACTTGGTTTTGGATTTCAGGTAGGTAGTAACTGGTATTGCTCCGTTCGGCTCAGTCATTTTCTGCATCGTCTTCAGGAAATTGAACTCCTCCAACTCCTCACGTATATACGAAAATATCGACTCCCTTACTATGGCTTTCGATCCAAACCTCCGGGCTGCAATAAAATGAGCCGGACAATACTTTAGATCGTGCGGCTCCTCTTTGATTATTTCAAGGTTTTTGTTTAGGAAGGCATATCGTTCACCATCCACATAATAAAACCCATTGATAATATCTGTCGTCTCTCCATTCACTACTGGGAGCTGTGCACCAATGGCAATCTTTTTTATCTTATCTCCATGTAACAAAATCGAGACAACATTCTCTATCGGGATTACTGAGCGTATCGGCGTGTTGTCACTCTCTGAACTCATGTCCGTTAACAGGATAGAATTATGTTTTCCCATCATTGCATCGAAAACATCTTTGTTGAACTGCATCGGGTCAAGTTCTTCCAGATAGTCCGACTTTTCAACATTCGCAACGGCGTAATCAAAACAACTGTCATCTGCTTGGAATACCCTCTTTAAATCAGGTGTTACCTTATTATTAATCACCTTACTTGATGGCAAAGGGAAGCGTAAAAACTTAAAAAATGTTAGAAAGTTTTCTGTTTTGAATACTGATTTGACGTAGTTAAGGAAATAATCGGCTGTCTCATACTTTCTCTCAGCCCATTTAATCATATACTCAGGATTGAGATAGTCATCCTGTACCTGCGACTCAGTTAAGTATGCGAGTTGAGTTTCTTGCCTTGCCGCTTCTGCCAAATCTGCGCTGCCGTGGCGTTCTTCAATAAACTGCTTGGGTGTCATTGAATCAAGATTTTGCTATTCAGCAGTCTTTTGCGATCCCTAAAGGTAAGGCAAAAACGTCACATTACAAAATCAATCCCTTTTGATACCAAACATATCTCGCCAAAATCTCTTTCTGCTCTTTTCTAATTTTATCTCCCTGACCTCTGTCCGGGCTGCGTTATTCAGGTCTTCCAGTTGTTTAACCCGGAGTCTTAGCCTTGTGATTTCTTCCTG
>FUWD013231109.1_pt1 | contig 12242 bp, 9 predicted proteins | sample 1063281 | NCBI WGS metagenome assembly FUWD01 (sample SAMEA79048168, study PRJEB19326) | metagenome | biome: marine
AATGGAGTAGCATAGCTACCTAAGAATTAGTAGAATAAAACAATCTTTGATTGGGGCAATATCCCGATGAGTTTAAGGAGCAATGGTACGATTACATGAGAAGGAGTTGAAAGGAGAGAGCAAGGATTTTGGTTAATAATAAAGGTGGTAGCACTTACATTACTGGGACTCATTATATGTATTTGCAATGGTCAAAAATTGATATTGGAGCACCAGACTTTAGGGAAGCAAATAGATTGTTTTATATATTCTGGGAAGCCTGCAAAGCCGATTACAGATGCTTTGGAATGGACTATCTTAAAAACAGACGGAGTGGATTTTCATTTATGTCATCTGGAGAAGTTGTTAATCTCGCAACCATGTCTACTGATTCTCGATACGGCATACTTTCAAAGTCAGGGCCTGATGCTAAGAAAATGTTTACCGACAAGGTTGTACCAATATCAATCAATTATCCTTTCTTCTTCAAGCCAATCCAAGATGGTATGGATAGACCGAAAACAGAATTGGCATATAGAGTACCTGCTTCAAAGCTTACAAGAAGGAAGCTTGACTCTAATGAAAAACCAGAAGATATCAAAGGATTGGATACTACAATTGACTGGAAAAACACAGGAGACAACTCTTACGATGGAGAGAAACTGAAATTACTTATACATGACGAATGTTACGCTCCTGACACATTGCTTTTAACTGAAGGTTTTAAGTTTAAAAAAATTAAAGATTTAAAAGAAGGAGATAAAGTAATTGTAGAAGGAGGCAGTATTAAATCCATTGCTAAAACAACTAATGGGAATACTCATTTATATACCATAAAGCAACCTTACGGTAAAGATTATACTGTAACTGAAAATCATAGATTAGTATTAAGAGATAATTACGGGAGTCGTAAAAATAAAACAATAACAATAACAGCAAAAGAATATTTTGGGTTTTCTAAAGAGCATAAACGACATATAACTAGGGTAACATCGGAAGGTTTAGAATCTAAAGATTTTGGTTTAACAATTCCACCATACCTATTAGGATTGTGGTTGGGAGATGGTAAAAGTAAAGCTTTTTCTATTATAGTGAATAAGATAGAAGAACCAGAAATATTAAATTATTTAGGTAGAATTTCTACCATGATGGGTGTTCCTTTTAAATTAACTAAAACAACATCTAAAAAATGTGTTAATTTTAATTTTGTTGGGATAAATCAAGAACTAAGAGACATCTGCGTTTATGGTAACAAGCATATACCAGACAATTATTTAAATTCCTCAATAGAGGCTAGGTTGCAAATATTAGCTGGAATTGTAGAGTCTGATGGTTATTCTAACAAGAAAAAAGGGTCTATCAATATTGGAATGAGTAGAAAGAATTTAATAGAGCAAATAAGATTTTTGGCATTATCTTGCGGATTATCTTGTTCTAATGTTTCTCATAAAATTACTAATTACAATACAGATGCATATATAATAAATATATCAGGAGATTTATCTATTATACCTCTAATAACTAATAAGAAGTCGTTTGAAGGGTATGAGCCTAAAACAAAAGGTAGAAGAAATAAAGTTAATATAGAATATGTTGGTCAAGGCGATTATTGCGGAATACAAGTTAAGTCTGATGATGACAATGGTCGTAAATTAATATTAGAAGATTTTACTGTTAGTATGAACTCTGGCAAATGGGAGAGACCAAGCAACATCCTTAATAACTGGAGAGTTACTAAAACCTGCCTTCGATTAGGTAGTAGAATAATTGGTAAATGTATGATGGGTTCAACTAGCAACTCGTTGGATAAAGGTGGTGATAATTTTAAAAAATTGTATTATGCGTCAGACGTTACAAGAAGAAACGCCAACGGACAGACTAGCTCGGGATTATATTCTTTGTTCATACCTATGGAATGGAACTACGAGGGATACATTGATTCTTATGGAATACCTGTATTCGATAAGCCTGAAGTACCCACAGAAGACCCCTACGGAACCCCGATAACTCAAGGAGTAATACAGTTTTGGAATAATGAAGTAGCGGGTTTAAAGGATGACCAAGATGGATTAAATGAGTTTTACAGACAATTCCCAAGAACAGAACAACACGCTTTTAGAGATGAAGCAAAAGAATCGTTATTTAATTTAACAAGAATATATCAGCAAATAGACCACAATGAGTCTATGGCATCAAGCTCATTGGTAACTAAAGGAAACTTTCAGTGGGAGAACGGAATTAAAGACACAAGAGTTATGTTTATGCCACACAAAGATGGTAGATTTCATATTTCTTGGATTCCGCCTTTAGGTATGCAAAATAGAGTTGTACCAAAAAATGGTATACTTTATCCAGGGAATGAACACCTTGGGGCTTTCGGTTGTGATAGTTATGACATATCAGGAACAGTGGACAAAAGGGGTTCTAATGGTTCTCTTCATGGTTTGACAAAGTTTAGTATGGAGGACGCTCCTGCAAATCATTTCTTTTTGGAATATATTGCAAGACCTCAAACAGCAGAGATATTTTTTGGAGGATGTATTAATGGCTTGCGTGTTTTACGGTATGCCAATACTTGCAGAGAATAACAAACCAAGACTTCTGTATCATTTTAAAAGAAGAGGTTATAGAGGGTTTTCTATGAATAGACCAGATAAGATATACAACAAGTTGTCAATAACGGAAAGAGATATTGGAGGAGTTCCTAACTCTAGCCAAGATATGATACAATCTCACGCTGCCGCAATAGAAACATATATAGAGGAACTTGTTGGAGTTTTAGGTGATGATGAGATGGGAGATGTTTACTTCCAAAGAACATTAGAAGACTGGGCTAGATTTAATATAAACAATAGAACGAAGCACGATGCGTCTATTAGTTCAGGCCTTGCAATTATGGCCTGCAACAAAAATAGATACGCACCTGTAAATAAGGTGGTAAGACAGAATATAAATTTAGGGTTGAAGAGATACGACAACTCTGGAAAGTTTTCAAAAATAATAAAGTAAATGAACGTAGGCGCAAATCCAAACAGTGTATTTCCTAGCCAAGTGGTTAGTGACACAGAAAAATCAAGCTACGAGTACGGTGTACAAGTTGGCAGGGCTATCGAGGCTGAGTGGTTCCAACAAGGAGGTAGCGGTAATAGATTTGCAACCAATCACAATAGCTTTCACACACTTAGACTTTATGCAAGAGGTGAGCAGCCAGTGCAGAAATACAAAGATGAATTAGCTATTAATGGAGATTTATCTTATTTAAATTTGGATTGGAAACCAGTACCCGTTATATCTAAGTTTGTAGATATAGTATCAAATGGTATTACAGAAAAAGAATACGAAATAAAAGCTTACGCACAAGACCCTAAAGCATTAAAAGAAAGAACGGACTACGCAATGAGTCTAATGGAGGACATGGTTGCTAAGGAAGAGATGATGCAGCTAGAGGCAGCTATTGGAGTAAATGGATTTAATACTGACAATCCTCAAGACTTACCTCAAGATGAAAAAGAGCTTTCTTTACATATGCAACTTGACTATAAGCAATCAATCGAAATAGCAGAAGAAGAGGCTATTAACCAAGTGCTTGCAAAGAATAAGTTTACAGAAATAAGAAAAAGATTTAATTACGATTTAACCGTATTAGGTATTGGTTCAGTAAAAACAACTTGGAATAAAGCAGAGGGAGTTGTGACAGAATATTGTGACCCAGCAAGAATGGTGTATTCTTACACCGACGACCCTAACTTTGAAGATATATACTATGTTGGAGAAGTAAAAGCTGTTTCTATTCCAGAATTGAAAAAGCAATTTCCCAATATAACAACAGAGGAATTAAAGAAAATAGAAGAAATGCCTGGCAATCGGGAAAACATCACTGGTTGGAATGGCTACGATAAAAATACAGTTCAAGTTTTATATTTTGAATACAAGACTTACAACAATCAAGTTTGGAAAATTAAAGAAGGAGTTAATGGCTTAGAAAAGGCTTTGCAAAAAAGCGATGAATTTAATCCACCAGAAAACGATACATTTAAAAAGGTATCAAGAACGATAGAGGTTTTGTATAGTGGGGCAAAAATACTAGGTAACAATCAAATGTTACAATGGGAGCTTGGAAAAAATATGACAAGACCTTTTGCCGATACCACTAAGGTAGAAATGAATTATGTTATTTGTGCACCTAGAATGTACAATGGTAAGATTGATTCTATTGTAAATAAGATTACAGGATTTGCTGATATGATTCAGCTAACGCACCTTAAATTACAACAAGTAATGTCAAGAATGGTTCCTGACGGTGTGTTTTTAGATGTTGACGGACTAGCGGAAGTTGACCTAGGTAATGGAACGAGTTATAACCCAGCAGAAGCATTAAATATGTATTTCCAAACGGGTAGTGTTCTTGGTCGTTCTTTGACACAAGACGGGGACATTAACAGAGGTAAAGTTCCAATTCAAGAGTTATCTACATCAAGCGGTGGGGCCAAAATTGCCTCCTTGATTCAGACGTATCAGTACTACTTACAAATGATAAGAGACGTTACGGGACTTAACGAAGCTAGGGATGGGTCTACTCCATCTAAAGATGCACTCGTAGGACTTCAAAAGATGGCCGCTAATCAATCTAATGTAGCAACTCGACACATACTTCAAGCTAGTTGTTATTTATCTCTTAGGGCTTGCGAAAACATCTCAAGAAGAATTGCTGATTCATTAGAGTTTGCTTTGACTGCAAATTCATTAAAGAGTAGTATTAGTGAATACAACGTTGCAACATTAAATGAGATTAAAGATTTAAGCCTTCACGATTTTGGTATCTTCTTGGAGTTAGAGCCTGATGATGAAATAAAGGCTCAGTTAGAGCAAAACATTCAAGTAGCTCTGCAAACTGGAGGGATTGATTTAGAGGACGCAATTGATATTAGGCAAATTAAGAATCTTCAATTAGCAAATGAAATGCTAAAAAATAGAAGAAAGAAAAAGCAAATAGCAGAGCAAAAAGCGCAACAAGAAAATATGCAAGCGCAAGCAAACGCAAATGCAGAAGCTTCAGAAAGAGCTGCTATGGCAGAAGTTCAAAAGCAACAAGCACTTACTTCTGAAAAAGTTAGTATAGAGCAGTCTAAATCTCAATTTGAAATAGAGAGAATGCAAATGGAGGCTGAGATTAAAAGAGAGTTAATGGCTGAAGAGTTTAAATACCAAATGCAGTTAGCTCAAGCTAGAGTAAAATCAGAGGCAGATAGAGAACGTCAAAACGAAGATAGAAAAGATAACAGAACAAAAATAGCTGGAACTCAACAATCGGAAATGATTGACCAAAGAGCAAATAATTTATTACCAAAGAACTTTGAGTCTAAAGGTAACGACAACTTACAAGGGTTTGGAACAGAACAGTTCGGCCCAAGATAATTTTTTTTAATTTATATTATATTATATTATGTCAGAAGAAGCAACAAAAGAAGAAGGTAGTTTCAAAATAAAGAAAAAGCCTACAATGAAGAAGTTAGGGAAACCAAACGAAGTAACAAAAATAAATTTATCAAGCAAACCTCCAGTAGTGGAAACAGAAGCGACAAAGGTTGTAATACCTTCAGTGAAGGTTGAGGATAAAAAACCAGATGCAGTCGAATCGGAGGCTATTGTTGAAGATAAAAAAGAAGAAATAGTAGAAGAAGAGCAATTTACTCAAATTCAAGAAATAACAGAAGATGAGGAAGAGGAAGTAAAAAAGGTTTCTCAAGAAATCAAAGAAGCTATAAGAGACGAACGTGTTTCTGGAAAGCCATTGCCTGAGAATGTTGAGAAGCTAATTTCTTTTATGGAAGAAGTAGGTGGAACTGTGGAAGATTATGTAAGATTAAATGCAGACTACTCTAAGGTTGATAACAACACTCTATTAAAAGAGTATTATAAAAAGAAAAAACCTCATTTAGATGAGGAGGAAATAAATTTCCTTTTAGATGATAACTTTTCGTTTGACGAAGATTTAGATGAAGAAAGAGAAGTGCGCAAGAAAAAACTTGCGTTCAAAGAAGAGGTTGCAGAAGCAAAGAGTTTTTTAGAAGACTTAAAGGGTAGATATTACGATGAGATTAAGTTAAGACCAGGCGTATCCCAAGAGCAGAAAAAAGCGACAGACTTTTTCAACCGACACAATGAAGAGCAAAACTTATCAAAGCAGCGAAAAGACAGGTTTAAAAAAGCCACGTCTGAACTTTTAAACGATAATTTCAAAGGTTTTGAATATAACATCGGAGAAAAGAAATTCAGATATGGCGTTAACAACCCAACTAAAATTGCAGAGCAACAGTCAGATATGTCTAACTTTATTGGGAAGTTTCTCAATGACAAAGGAGAGGTGTCAGACCAACAAGGCTATCACAAGGCAATGTACGCTGCGGAGAATATGGACAAGATTGCAAGTCATTTTTACGAACAAGGTAAAGCAGATGCAGTTAAGGATGTTGTAAATAGTTCAAAGAACATATCAGACACCCCAAGACAAACATCAAGCGACAGTGTTTTTATTAATGGGCTTAAAGTTAAATCTGTAAACGGTATGGATTCTTCAAAATTAAAAATTAAAAAATCACGATTTTAACAATTAACAAAAACAAAAAAAATGGGACAATTCGGAACGGGCGACCCGCTAGGCGCTTTTAGCCTACAGCCAATGCCAACGAAAACAACGTTGACAGAAAATTATTTAAACTTTGCTGATGGAAGCGGAAACGACTTGCACAGCAGTATTTACCAGAGCTTTACGAAGCTGAGGTAGAGCGATACGGAAACAGAACTTTATCTGGATTTCTAAGAATGGTTGGTGCTGAGATGCCAATGACATCTGACCAAGTAGTTTGGTCTGAGCAAAATAGGTTGCACATTGGATACGAAGATGGTGCTGGAAATCTTTCTGTAGATTTGACTGGAGCAGCTACTGCTGGTGGTTCAACAATCACATTAGGTTCTGACCACCTCATGTCTATTAGAGTAGGTAACACAATCGTTGTTGCGGATGCCGCTACTGGACTTGTAACTTTAAAATGTTACGTTTCTGCAATAAATCAAGCAGCTAGGTCTTTTACAGTATTATCTTACACCACTGCTGATTTAACTAGCATTGGAAACGTTGCTGTAAACTTATTTGTTTATGGTTCAGAGTTTGGTAAAGGTACTGCTGGTATGGTAGGTTCTTTAGAAGCTTCTTTTACTCAGTACAACAACAAGCCAATTATTATCAAAGACACTTATGAAGTTAGTGGTTCTGATGCATCTCAAATTGGTTGGGTTGAAGTTGCTACTGAAGATGGAGCAAGTGGATACTTATGGTATTTGAAGTCTGAAGGAGAAACAAGATTACGTTTCCAAGACTATTTAGAGATGGCTTCTGTTGAAGGAGAAACTGCAACTGCTGCATCTGGAGTTGTTGTAAACACTGCTTTAGGTACTGGCATTACAACTGCTGGAACTCAAGGTTTGTTTTCTGCTATTACGGAAAGAGGTAATGTATACCAAAACTACGCAAACGGGACTGGAACTGGCGGTGCTGGAAACAGAAGTGCTTTAGCTGATTTTGATTTTATTTTACAAAATCTTGACAAGCAAGGAGCAATTGAAGAGAATATGTTGTTTTTAGATAGAGCTACATCTTTAGACTTTGATGATATGTTGGCTGCTCAGAACTCTTATGGTGCTGGTGGTACTTCTTATGGAGTCTTTGAAAACTCTGCTGAAATGGCATTGAACTTAGGTTTTGATGGATTTAGAAGAGGCTCTTACGATTTCTACAAGACTGATTGGAAATATTTAAATGATGCCACTACTAGAGGTATGATTGACAATATCAAAGGTGTTATGGTTCCTGCTGGAACAAGTACAGTTTACGACCAGCAATTAGGTACTAACATTAGACGACCATTCTTACACGTCCGATACAGAGCTTCTGAAGCTGATGACAGACGAATGAAGTCTTGGATTACTGGCTCTGTTGGAGGTGCTCAAACTTCTACTTTTGACAAAATGGAAGTTAGCTTCTTGTCTGAGAGATGTTTAGTTACTCAAGCTGCTAATAACTTCGTGTTGTTTACGGCTGCATAGTATCAATTATTGTGATAATTACCCTCGTTATTCAGACGGGGGTAGTTGTTACTCTTATTATTTATTTTATTTTATTTTATATTTATTATGGCAACAAAAGAAAAAACAAAAGAAACTTGGGAAGTTAAAGATAGAAGATATTTTCTAGCTAACGGCAACACCCCATTAACAATGACACTAGCAAGCAAGCATTCAAATTTGCATCCGCTAATGTATTTTGATGAAGAAAGACTTGAAGAAAGAGAGCTTAGATATGCTACGAATCAAACATCTCCGTTTGTTGATGAGCAGAAAGGCCCAGTAACAATAGCGCACATCGTGTTTAAAGATGGTGTTCTAATGGTTCCTAAGACAAAACAGTCTTTACAGAAGTTATTATCGTTATATCATCCACAAAGAAATATAACATTTAAAGAGATTGACCAAGTTAAGGATGCAGTTGACCAATTGGATTTGATTAACTTAGAAAGAGAGGCTTTAAATTTAGCTCACGAATTAGATTTAGACCACGCAGAAGCAATCTTGAGAACAGAAATTGGAAGTGTTGTAGCTACAATGACAAGCAAGGAACTTAAAAGAGATTTGATGTTATTGGCTAAAAACAATCCAGCTTTATTTATTAGTTTAGCGCACGATGAAAATGTAGAACTTAGAAGTTTTGGTATTAAAGCTGCTGAAAACAACATCATTAAGTTGTCGCAAGACCAAAAAACAATATCTTGGGCTGCTAATGGAAAGAAACTTATGACAGTTCCTTTTGACGAGCATCCATATTCAGCATTAGCAAGTTGGTTTAAGACTGACGAAGGTATGCTGGCATACAAAAGTATAGAGAAAAAATTCTCTTAACAAGTAACTATATTTATGAGGGGGTAAGTCAGTAATAATCTGACCTACTCCCTATAAATAAAATAAAAAATTACTATGGCAATAAATATAGATACGGCTTATAAAACCGTACTGTTAATACTTAACAAAGAGGAAAGGGGTTATGTTACTCCAGACGAGTTTAATAAAATTGCTAATCAAGTTCAACTAGAAATATTTGAACAGTATAGTGATGACTTAAACCAGCAACTAAGAGTTCCTCAGTCAGATACTGACTATGCCAATAGAATTGAAAACATTGACGAAAAACTTTCTATATTAAAATCATTTTCAACAACAAACTACAACGCTAACGACCCTAACGATATTCATTTTGAATTAAAGAATAACGTAAGCGTTTCTCTACCAATTTACAGATTAGGGACTGTAACATACAAAGAAGAAGTCGAACTACAAAGGCTTCAAAGAATGGAATTTTATAACATACAAAGGTCTCCATTAACAAAATCCACAGAATCTTTTCCAACATACTTACTTGAGAACAACAAACTCTACGTTAAACCTAATAGCATAACTACGTCTATTGGTGTAAGTTATTTAAGAATACCAACTCAACCAAGATGGGGATACTCGATTGGTACGGTAGGTCAATTGCAATACGATGCAAGTGTTTATAGCCCAACTTCTTTAAATGTCGGTAATGGGACTTTAACGGACGGAATTGGGTATGCTGTAACTGAAGATGCATGGACTGATGGAACTTATACTGGTGATGTAGATAAGGTACTTAATCCAACAAATCCTTGGACATCTAACTCAGCTCAAGGTTCTGGATTAGAAATGTCTTTAACAATTCTAGGTGGAATACCAATTTCCGCAAGCGTTATAAAAGCAGGGGAAAATTATTTGTCAGGAGACGTAATAACTATTGATAGCACAGCGTTTCAGACCTCTATTAACATTAATTTAAATGTAACCGTAACTCTTCAAGATGTTATGTTTAATGCCAATAGCACTTATGGCTCAACAGCTATGGAGCTTGATGTAACAGAGCAAACTAGTTTTGTCATTAAAACATTATTCTATTTTGGAGTTGTGGTAAAAGACCCTCAAATTATACAAGTTGCAGCAAGACAAATTCTACAAGAAGAAAATAACAAAAAAAGCTAATAAGATATGCCAAATCCAAACGGAGGTTTAATAACCGAGAACAACGCCCAATACTACTCTGGACAACAAGGGTTTTTAGGAGATGGTGTAACAAAATCTTTTTCGTGTAGCTTTAATACAGATTTAGTTAGTGCCATATCTGGTGCTGTTAATTCTAATTTTTCAGTGAAAGTAAATGCAGTCACTGTAACTTCTTACACAATGAGTGGGAATATCGTAACATTTACGACTGCTCCAATAGCAAACTCAACCGTATTAGTTACTTTAAACTCTGACGCTCTTATGTCAAACTACGGAGGCTATCAGTACATTAGCCTTGTAGATGTCATAAATAACTTTATAGTGGCTTACGTCGGTGCTGGTAAGCTAATACCTAGTGTAAAAAGAACAGATGTTATCTTTCATGCAAAAAGAGGTATGCAAGAGTTTAGCTACGATACTTTAAGGAGTGTGAAATCTCAAGAACTTAATATATCGCCAAGCCTTACTGCAATTATTCCACAAGATTATGTAAATTATATTAGAGTATTGTCAATAGATAGTCTAGGTGTTAAAAGAATAATTTACCCAAATAACAATTTAACAATAAATCCTAACGAAGTTAATATACAAGATATTGATGGAGTTCCAATCCAAGGTGGTTTTGGAGAAAATATTGAAAGCGCTCCTGCAAGAACTGTAGATAGATGGAGAGGCGCTGACACATCAAAGATAACTGGTGGTTATACAACTGACCAATTAAACGATGGAGTAGACTCTTTTGAAAATGGATTTGACTCTGGATATTGGGGCGGAATTGATGGACAAAGATACGGACTTGAGCCACAATATACACAAGTAAATGGATTTTTTGGTATAGATGATAGGAGAGGTGTGTTTACATTCTCTAGTAACTTGAAAGGTCGCTTAGTAGTCATTGAGTACATCTCAGACGGGCTATCTTACGATTTGGACACAAGAGTGCCAAAGATGATAGAAGAGGCTATGTACGCTCACATAATCCACGCTATACTTTCAGGTAGAATAAACCAACCAGAGTATGTTGTAAATAGATTAAAAAAAGAAAGAAGCGCAAAACTTAGGAATGCTAAGATAAGATTATCTAACATAAAAATTGAGGAGATAACTCAAGTTATGAGAGGAAAATCTAAATGGATAAAATCGTAAAATATGGCTGAGGTTAAAAATATTTTTGTGGGGGCTAAGATGAACAAAGACCTTAACCCAAGACTTATATCAAATAACGAATACATAGATGCAAGAAATGCTTCTATAATTAACTCGGAAGGTAGCGATTCTGGAATGGTTCAAAACGTTAGTGGTAACGCATTGCTTACAGATTTTAAATTAACTGGAGTGAACTTAGAAATAATTGGATTTTATGCAGACACTATGAATAATAGATTGTTTGCTTTTATTACCGATTGGAACGACAGCTCCCCTAACAATATGTCAAACTTTGCAGCACCTCAGTCTCATCACTACATTTGTATGTACGATGTTCAGACTGAAACAGGTACTACTTTAGTTTCGGGAAACTTTTTAAACTTTTCTAAAACTCACGCAGTATTAGGTATAGATTTAATTGAGGAGCTTTTATTTTTTACCGACAATAGAAATCAACCTAGAAAGATAAATGTAGAAACAGCTACATCTAATAAGGATTATTACTCCGAAGAGTCAGATATTTCTGTTGCTAAATATTACCCTTGGAAAGCACCTAGGTTATCTAAAAACAATTCTTTAGGCAAGCTTCAACCTAATTCCCTACTACAGCAAGATGTTATTTTAGAAGACACTTTTGGTGGAACAAGTCCTTACATTATAGAAACTTCTCAATACACAGTTAGCCCTGCTGGTGGCTCAAACGCTACATTTAAAGTTTACACTTCGGAAGGTTGGGTTACAAAAGTAGAAGTTGTTGATGCAGGAAGCGGATATAGCGAAGGGGATGTAATTTCTATTGACCCAGTTAATGGTCTTAGCCCCCAAGAAAACCCATTATTGTGTACGTTAACGGCAGATAATTTTCAAAAGGAATCTACAATGTTAGATGTAACTTCTGAAAACTTGCCTTTGACTCAAACCTTGCTCGTTTCTAACGATTCTGCTGCTTCTCTAACTCAGTTTAGTACACTAACTGCTGTCAACTCTAATTGGGT
>FUWD013365282.1_pt7 | contig 12229 bp, 16 predicted proteins | sample 1063281 | NCBI WGS metagenome assembly FUWD01 (sample SAMEA79048168, study PRJEB19326) | metagenome | biome: marine
CTCGACTCGGATGGGAATACATCCCTTTGCACAAGTTAAGTCCCGACATCGAGTTCGTGCGCGAAAACAAGTTCGATCCCATGACGCCCGAGAGGGAAGCGGAGATCATGGCGATGCGCATCAGCCAGCAGAAGGCCAAGGAAGAAGCTGCGAAGGCTGAGCTGTCGGGAGGCAGGAGGAGACTAAAGAGCATCAAGGCGCCCCCCAAGCCGCAGGAGGGGAGCAAAGTGTACACCACGAAATCCAAGCGTGGAGCAGGCAAGGGACGCAAGCGTTCCAGAAAGGAATTGGAAAATGAATAAATGAAATACTAATACTGTCTGTTTAAATCGATTCACACACGACTGGAATGCCCAGCTTGTTGTGCATGTCTTCAAACACCTTGCAATCCACCGCGACGGCGCGAAGCGTCTCCATGAGCAGGCGCACTGGCTCGTACTGCCTCCTCGCCATGTCGAATACGAACTCGTCCACTGTCCTGCCTGCCAGACCCCCCGCTGAAGAGCTCGAGGCGGCGGCTCCCAACTTCTTCGCCTTCTTCTTGAGTTCTCTTACTTTCTGTTGCTGATTAGCAAGAGACCGTGCCAGAGCTGCTGCGCGCTCTGAGATCTCAAGGATCGCTTCCCTCGCCTCATCCCTGCGGGCCTTGCTCCGCTCCACCTTTTCGGTCCGCCGCTTTGGGGAGTTAATGCGAGCCGTGGGACCCTCGTAGAAGCGTACCTCCTTTTTGGCCGCCTTTTCGAGCGCCTACTCGCTCAGGAGCATCTCCTCATGCTGGTCCTCTCTGTCAAGCTGGTCATCGACCTGCATCAAGTTTTGCGCGCTTTCTCGCAACCTTTGCTGGGCCTTCTACAAGAGCAGCATGGCGCGGTCTCCATCCTCCAGCATGACTTCTTCCATTCGGGCATGGCGCTGATCGTCAAAGATAACCTTTCCATCCGCGACCGTGGCTTCAAGCTATTCCGAAGCGTCCTCGTCCTCGACCTTGGGCGGGCCGAAAAGGAAGCCCAGCATGTTCGATACGATGCCTCCACCTCTGAGCGCCTCCTTCCTGACCGCAAGCGCCTGCTCGCGGAGCTCTTTGGCTTGGCGGTCCAGTTCCTGCGCCTTTCCCGTGGCCTCCGCGAGCTGGTCCGCGACGGAAATCTCGTTTGATGTCTTCGGATCAAAGGCGGAGAACATGTGAATGACCTCGACCGTTCGGTCCTGTGGGGGAAGCCGAGCGTGCGAACAGAATCGGCGCGCCCTTCCAATCCCCTGCAACTCTTTCATCATGGAGATCTGCGCCTCGAAAAATATCACTCGGCGCACAGCCTTGAGGTCGAGTCCTTCGTTGTACCGCTTGTTGGCGATCAGCAGCGCGATGCGACTGCCGTCGTCATTATCCTCGCGGTTGAACTCGTTGATGCTCTTGGCGTAGGCTGCCTTCTGCAGCGCCGTGGCATCCGAGGCCCAGCGCGCGGTGCTCATGAATCGCATCCCGTCCTCCCCTGGCAGAGGGTCTGCAAATGGGTTTTGTGTCACATCGGCCCATCCCAGGGCTTCGAGCGCCTGACCGATCTGGATCGCTCCCTGCTGCCCAAACGCCGAGTAAACGTACGACTTCGTTCCCCTGGCTTCTCCCATCAGCAGGTTGGAAAGCTGCGCGAGCTTGGCGGAATAGCTCGCCATGGACTCGAGCTGCTCCATGGCTGCCGCAAACCCACGAGACCTGGGAAACATCATGTTGGCGTACGCCCTGGAGCGGCGCGCAAACTTTTCCTTGTCCTTGAGCTTGCTCCATGCCGTATCGGAAAACGCCTTGGCGTCGCTGTCAATCTGCTCCTTCTCAATGTATGTCATTTGCTGCTTCGGATGCATAGGACTGAGGATAACCCTGTGGCGGAGATTGGGGAAGTCTGCCTCGTTCCCAGAATTGTCGTAGAAACTAACGATGCCTCGGGCCCGTTCGGCAAAGGCGCGCCTCCTCACGCTCCCGTCGGGTCCCATGATCTCGGCCTCGTCAAAGGTCGGCTCTCCAGGCCTCTTGAGGGTCCCAAGCAGCTCAAACAGCTCCTTGACGCTCTTGCCAGGCGTTGCGGTGAGCATCAATATGGTGGTGTTCGTCGAGCGCTTCAGCCACCTCCGCAGCCCCTCCGCCTGCTTGCGAAACTAAGGCAGAGGCTCGAAGATGCCTTGCACCTCGTCCATGAGCAGGACCGCGTTCTCGAAGTTCTTCTTAAAGACTGGCTTCGTAGGGAAGCTCCCCAGGCCAATACGGTTGGCAGCTGTCGTGAATGACAAGACCTAGAAGCGGTGATTTATGTTGCTGTACGAGAACTTGCCATTCGATTGGGCAAATGCCACCTCGGCGATGTCTGGCATGAGGTCTCGCATGCACGCCTCCAGGCGACTAATCCCCCGCGAGTCCTTCTGCAACAAATTCTTCTGGTTCTCGGTTGATGTGACGATATAGATAGGTCGCTTCTCTCCTCCCCCCTTCGCAGGGTTGTCGGCGTTGAGAAAGGCCAAGATCGTCGCGGCGATCAGGCATGTCTTGCCCGAGCCAACTTGGTGCCAAGCCAAAAATCCTTTGGGAGCTGCCTTGGGGTCACCCCTCGACTCTGCAATCGTTCGCTGCCAAGACCGCATGATGTTCCACACGGTTGCCTGCTGCGCATTCATGTAGCGGGGCTCGTCCGTTTCAGGCTTTGGACCGCTGACGCAATGACTCTCCCTGTCAGCAGGGTCCTCGGCGAGACTCAACCATGGGCTCCAGTCGTGAGCAGACAGGTTCGTGAGTCTGCCATTGAAATAATCGAACAGAAAGTTCTGCAGGCCGTTATCGGTGGGCGCAGGAAACATGGTTGGGAGATCTACCGCCACGTCCATGGGGTGTCGGGTGACCCTGCGTTTTTGCGGTGACGGGTCTGTGACCTCGAGTCCATCGAACAATGTGGGAGACACCACTATCTCGTCTCCTGCCCAGTCGACTGGCAATGTCGACGATGGTGACGACGGCGTAATGGGTGATACGCTTTCTGGGTAGTTCACGAGGAGCATGTCGTCTTGGGCCAGAGGATCGTCTGCAAACAGGGGCTATTCTTCGTCTTCGTCTTCGTCTTCGTCTTCCTCGTCCTCGTCCTCATCGACAAGGGGCTCTTCCGCGAACAAGTCCTCGTCGATAAACTCGGAATCGAACGGAGAGACCTCGACTGCGCTCTGCCCAGGTTCCACGACAACAATCTCAGGGCTCGCTTGTTCCGTCTCTCCTACATCGACGCAGTCGCTGGGGTTGTACCCGTGAGCGAGAAGGTCCCGCGCCCGCCGCGTGAAGGCTGGGTCTCTTCGAAACCGATTCGAGTTTCCAACATCCGCCTGACATCGCCTGTCAAACTCAGTCAGCCACGCATCGAGGGGGCGCGTCTCGGGTGAACCTGGATTGGGGTCGGAGACCACAATACAATCGTACGACTTGTACGGGGTGTCTCTGACGTCCTTGGCGCGTGTCCACTGCGGGTCGTGTGGGTATCGGTATCCAGTGCCTCGATCAAATGTGCACCTCACATCGCGATCAGCGAGAATCCGTTGCAATGTTGCCATGGATCAAGGTTAGGTTCTTTGTCGGAGCAGTCGAAGCAAAAATGTTCAATTTGGCACAACAAAAACAAACGAGAATGGAAGAACGGACGGAACGGACATGTGAAGAAGAGGCGACACAGATCAAAGAAAACACGCGGTTGTGCAGAAGACTCGCTATCGGAGCCTCTGACGAAGCTCTCATTTCTCTTCCAGACAATGCATCTCCGAATGCAGTTGCGCGCATCAGCTTGGAAGAACATCCAGACCCCGACCTCCGCTCGATGCGCTCCTTGGAGCTTCTCCGCGATGGCACAGTGCGAGTGCTCGCCGCATCCTCTGGGGAACCAAGCTGGCTGCGCGAGACGCTCGAGGGAGACGAAGATGCAGAACCCGTGATGGTTCGTGTCCTTTGCATGGTTGGTCCCGTTGTCGCAGAACTGTTACCAACGACAGATGGGCTCGGGGAGTTGCTGTGGGACTCTGCGTTCCCTTCCAAGGCGGGGGGCTTTTCCAGTAGCGAACTGGACACCAAGCGCGAACATTGCGAAGCCATCCTAGTGTGCCAGATTGCAGGCACGGGACACATCCACGAGCTTTTCCCGCACCACACGTTCGTCTCGAGAGAGAAAAATGATGAAAATGATGAAGCCATTGGGTGGATTATTGTGAGCGAAGACGAAGGAGACACATTTACGGGAATCTGTTTTGGACAGTCACTGTCCAACAAAAAGCGCGAGGACCATCTTGATGGAAGACCACACTGCGGTGACATTGGAAAGTCCTTTTCCCTATGAATATGGTGCTGATGATGACCACGAAACCAGCCGCGAAGAACTCACGGAATACCAGAGGAGAGGCAGAAAACATCGCCCTCGGGTGCGAGAGCACAAAGAAGCACTTGTCGATGAAATCTTGGATCATTACAACCCCAGGCAATGCACGACAAAAGTTGGCGTGCGCGACCGATACCTCAAGCACAATCTCGCCAAAGCTGCAACGCGGATGGGGATGAAACGCTCCAGCATGAAGAAAATTGACGAACTCTGCGATTTTCTTGATGGACAGCTTGCCCCCGATCATGGGAGGCGAGAGAACGAGGATGAGGAATTCATCGACGACGAAGAGTTTGCTGGGATTGATGGTACCGACAGTCTTGCCTTTGATGTGGAGGAGCTTCCCGACGCTGGTCAGTTGTCTCGACCGTCTTCAGACCCGATCCAAAACATGCTCAACGCCATCGATGTGCGGGATTCTTCCAGTCGAAAGGTATAGCGCAAGAGAATTGACCAGGCGGAAGCAGTGGAACTCGTGATGGACAAATTCGCAAGCATGAGGGGCATCGGATATTCGCACCAATGCATCACCCCCTGCTTCCCCAAGGATAACGACCATGGAGCGGCGTGGTGCAAAGTAAAGCCCTACACAACTTGGTATGGGATGACGTTCGACTGGAATTACTGCGTGCCACCCCTTGTCCTGCTCGAAGCCAGAGGCATCTCCACGAACCCCAAGCAGCCGTGCATCGACGAGTGCGCGTACCGCCCTCAAAGTATGGGCCAGTACTGGACCCTGGGCAACGTGGTTGGAGGCGTTGGTTACCTTGCTGTGGGTTCCATGCTAGCAGCGTACGTCGGCCCACGGTTTCTTCAACTCGTAAAACATGCAGTCAAGATCATCGGAAATGGGAAGGACGTCCTTGCGTTTCTGGGAGAGTACAGGCAGCTCGGGGCGCAAGCCATCAGCTGGGCAGTGAGTGGGATTGGTGCAGGGTATGGTATGCAATACGGTTCCATGGCAGGTGCCGTGCCTGGGGCTGTCATCAAGGCTCTGACCGAAAAGTCGGCCACGATGTGCCACGTCGAGAACTCGAAGGAAATGCAGTGGTGCATGTCGCCCTCGCAAGTCGCACAGACGTTTTCCGCATACGCAGAGTACGAGATCTCGATGGCGACCGAAGCATCCACGCCAAAGAAAATCGACTTGTTGATGCGCGACTTGACCTTTGGAATGGTCAATTCGGACGCAAACGCCAGGAAAGAAATGGCACGGGTGATGGAAGATCTCAAGATGGCTCACAACGACTTCAACGACCTGGTAGATAGGGTATCCAGCCTCGGGGTTAACATTGACTCTAAAACCACCCAGGTCGTATCGAGAGTGTTTCTCAAAGTGGTCAAGGAGCTGTCCAACATGACGCGGGCCGCAATTCAATTCTTTCGGTCGATGGATGATTACCCTGCGTCGGCAATTTCCTTTTCCAAGGCGCGAGCCAGGTGGGAAAAGCACGTTCGACCAGACCTTGGGCGCATCAACCTATCTCCCGCAGACCCACGGGAGCATGACGAAATCACGTTCGCGTCAGTCGTCGCGCAGTTCTTCCAGCTGTACGCAGCCATCTCAGAGTTCAAGTCCAGGACAGACTTTAGAATGATGACGTTGTCATTTGCGATTTCTGTCTCCCTGTCGAAGCTGACCGACGGCGTGCTCAAACACCTTTCCGCCACTGGCGAGCTTCCTGCCATCCCACAGTACGGGAGGATGGGCTTGATTATGCAAAGCGATTACGCAAAGAAGTTGGGAGTTGACAGGCTGTACATGGCGCTGAAGGTTATGATGGACGGAAACATCTGGAAAAAGCTGCCGTACATGCTGTCGTCCGTCTGCATCGTGCTGCAAACCGACAAATCAACAAAGAAAATCGCGCAGCAGGTCAACCCCATATTTGACCCGTTCGACAAATATGTGTCGAACATGGGACGAGAACTGACGGTGGCTCTGCGCAAGCTGCCATTCTGGACTAACCTCAACCCTGCGGTGCAGAGTGGGCTTGAGTGGCTCGTCAATCAGCCCCTAAACCAATTTGCCATGGTGATTCGGGGTTTCGTGCAACATTCAATTGTGCAGCTTTGTGGACATGTCCAAGAAGTCACGTTCCCATTGGCAGATGAAGCGAATATGGAACCTGCTGCACCGACACCAGAAGCGCCAGCACCGACACCAGCACCGACGCCAGCACCGACGCCAGCACCGACGCCAGCACCGACACCAACTTCAATGTGGGATTTAATTAGGCATAATCAACCAAATGTAGTCAAACGGTTTGCTGGTTGGTCCTACCATATTTTGATGGACATGCTCAATGACGTGGGCCCAACAGTTCAGCAAGCTGCGGCGTATGGAACAGCACGTGCTTCCGATGTGAAGGAGGAAATCATCACAGGAGTGGAGATGCTTTTGGAACAGGGCTAGGTTAGTCTATCAGCCTTCCTGGGTAACCCCGTAGGTGCCGCAGCACAAAATGGTGCACCGCCTGCCGCAGCACAAATTGCTGCACCGTCTGCCGCACCGTCTGCCACAGCGTCTGCTGCACCGTCTGCCACAGCGTCTGCCGCAGCGTCTGCCGCAGCACCAAATAGTACATAGCAGACTGATCTCGTATCAGACGAAGCACCGCCTGCCGCAGCACCAAATAGTACATCGCCTGCTGCAGAACAAATTGCTGCATCGCAGACTGCTCTCCCACTAAATAGTACATCGCCTGCTGCAGAACAAATTGCTGCATCGCAGACTGCTCTCCCACTAAATAGTACATCGCCTGCTGCAGAACAAAATAGTACACCGCAGTCTGCCACAGCGTCTGCCGCAGCAAAAAATAGTACATCGCTGATTGTTGCACCGTCTGCCGCAGCACCAAATAGTACATCGCCTGCTGCAGAACAAATTGCTGCATCGCAGACTGCTCTCCCACTAAATAGTACATCGCCTGCTGCAGAACAAAATAGTACACCGCAGTCTGCCACAGCGTCTGCCGCAGCAAAAAATAGTACATCGCTGATTGTTGCACCGTCTGCCGCATCGCAGACTGCTTTCCAAACAAATGGAACAGCACGTGCACCGCCTGCCACAGCGTCTGCCACACCGTCTGCCGCAGCGTCTGCCGCAGCACAACATTTTAATGGTACAGGTACTCAGATTGATTTCCTTGCAGATGTGTTTGCTGTACTGTTAGGGTCACCAGGCTAGACTAACAATACGTCAGCTGTAAATCATCAAGAGTTTTAGACTCTGGCTGCCACACCCCAAATGCTTGAAACAAATGGCACAATCAAAGCAAGAGAAGCGATTTGCAACATGACATCTGATGATCAATACTTTCCACTCGTGGACAAGCAACAGAACGAGGCATTAACTGCGTGGATGTTTAACGACCGTTTAGCAATGCCTGGAAATTTCACGAGGTGGTGTGGAGTAATTGAGTCGCAGAGAACGTCTGAAGAGGTGGCTGCTGATATTTCTAATAATTCAACTGTCGATGCAATGGAATTATACAGCATAATCCCTGCTTCACCGAGTTACTTTCAAGGGCGTGGTGACTTAACTTGCCCTCTTGCCCAAGGCGCCCTTGAGAGTGGTGGTTCAATATCGGTAACGGAATAGGAATAGCTTAAAGTCGCGTGTCCTTGGATAAACTCACGGGGATCTGTGGGGCAAATCATTGAACTGACCCAAAAAGCATCCGAGGCAATTGGAACCATCGATCCTTCCAGTGCTGCACCCAATTTCGTCCAGACGCTGCGCAACAAGGCAATCGAATACTTTAAGGCGAACAATTCCCAAGCTATTAAAAACTTAACACTCGATGCCCTTGGAAACCCTTCTAACGTCGGATTGCCAATCAAACCGTCTCTTTTCATCTCAACGCAAAATGGGTATGAATTGGCAATGTCAAAGCTGGTGCATGAAGCTGTCCAAGTCGCAAGTGAGTGGAACAACAAAGGCTCACACCCCGACTTGAATGACTTAAACTACAAGTACTTCTCTATTGGCTTGGCCGCGCAGCATTTGCAGAAAATGGCGAAAGCAGACCCCAATCTCACTAATGCATCTCGCATTGTGGAAGAATCCGAAAAACTTGTAAAAGTTATCGAGGATGATGCCAACAAAAGCATGGCATCCACCGAGACACGCGGTGATCACTTGCTGGACATCTTTCCGTCCCTAAAAGAAGGCGCTGAGGTGGTATCTGTGGACCAAACATATGCATAGATGGTCATCCGCAAGCTGTTGGATAGATCAACAGCACCACTTACAGAAGACTTTAAAAACCAAATTAACAGTATACTGAATGCCGCGGTTATTCCTCTTGGTTCGGAGGCTCTGACAGCAAACAAAGTCATAGTCCAGGACATTCTGGCCAAAAATTCACTCGACGATGACAGACGTGAATTGATCGGGAGTCTCGGTGTTTTGAGCAGTCAACTGCCATACAGCATCAAGAGTAAACAAGATACTTCTAATTCTGACCGCAAGATAACCCTAGATTCTAAAAGTGCCGAGGAGGAAGACTATTTCGTCAAAGCGCGAAAGGGTTTGAACGAGTTTTTCAAAGAGGGCAAGCCTGCCACTGACGCGACAGAATGGATTCGGAAAATTGCGCGAATGCCCCTGTTCCTGCTTCCCGAATTGAAAACCCTTCGTTCTGTCACAGAGCCAGAGGAACATCATTCACGCAGAGAAGATTTTTCGAGGGCCCTGTTCTCATTCGCGGATACTCTGGAAAAGATTGGTACAATCGAGCGGACCATCAAGCGGACCCAATTCCAAGAAGCTGTTGAAGTTCATTTGAATTTGGCCGAGACGCATGTTCGCATGTCGGCAGACCTGATTGGTATTCTTGCACAGCCAAGAGATGTTGATGTTAGCACTGTGGCTAATAACGCAATTTTACCGACAACCAAGAGGTTAGCAATCGAGTTAAAAAAAACTACAGACGTTGAATCGTTCATCAAGGCTCAGTACCCTGCCCTATGGGAATGGTTAGGCGGAGAAATTCCAGCCGCTCAAGCGCTGAAAGATAAATATGTGGAAACGATAAAGGGCAGTGACGTCGCTTTTAGTGACCCGCGGTTTGCACCCGCTCACTGGGCTGGACTCTCATTGAACGAACCTGCACTGGATTTTGATCTGGCTTTTCTGGCTTCTGAACTGGCTTCTGAACAGGCTTCTGAACATGTGGCGGATTCCATTGATCGCCCGCGGTCAGCGGGTGGTGGTGATGAAAGAGCATTCGGCGTCGGCATGCTCACTGAGTTGTTGTTGGGGTCTTCATTCAACTTCGGGATGCGAGCGATGCAGGGAGGAAGTAGGAGACGGCTCGTATCTTAAATGAGCCCGAATCCGATACTCAAGGCATTGGCTCACTGCCAGACCACGTGCTGCTTTTTGTTGTCGTGATTTCAGCGGGATTCATTAGCCACTTGCTTCCCAATACAATTCAGCGTCAGCTCAACAACCGCACTTGGACGAAACATATTGTCGCCATTGCGCTCCTCGCTCTTACAGTCGTCTGGACCCAATTCCAAGAAGCTGTTGAAGTTCTTTTGAATTTGGCCGAGGTGCATGTTCGCACGTCGGCAGACCTGATTGGTATTCTTGCACAGAAGGGATCTGCTATCACTGCGGCTCCTGACGCAATTGACCCGTCAACCAGGAGGTTAGCAACCGAGTTAAAGACAGAAGGGGAAGTTGCACAGTTAATCAAGGCTGAGTACCCTGCCCTATGGGATTGGTTAGGCGGAGAAATTCCAACCGCTCAAGCGCTGAAAGATAAATATGTGGAAACGATAGAGGGCAGTGACGACGCTTTTAGTGACCCGCGGCTTGCACCCGCTCACTGGGCTGGAAACTCGTTGAACCAACCTACTTTGGATTTTCCAACGATGACGGATTACTCCTAACGTGGTGTATAAAAGAATCATTGTTTTCAGTTCACTGAACGACAGACCTTCCAATTTGTTTAGAATCGAATCCGCTACCACCACTTCCGTGTTTGGCCACGCCTTGTCGCTGCGTATCCCAATGGGCACGCACTCCAGGAACGTTTCATCCTTGGACACTTCCACCCGCCTGCGCTTCAACGCAACCACCTCATCTCTCCCCACAGGATCATCACGATCAATTTTATCAATCTTTTCCTGGAATGGGTCTTTGCCCCCGCTGGCCACCACGAACTCGGTGGAGAGGTTGCGCGTTTGGATGTTACACTCCAAGATGGCAGGGGCGCGGAGTCCAGCCACCAGTGCGCGTGTCTCTGCGTCTTCTGCAAGTCGCAGCCGCAGGGATTTGTTTGCTGGCTTCCACCGCGTCGGTAGTTTTGGCATGGCAGAGGCTACATCCCCGACGCAGAGCTGCTTGGTCGCTGGATCGTAACCGAGATCGATCGTCGGGTCTGGTTTCCACTTTAGCATGTCGTCCGTGGGCCCGCTGCGTAGGACCCTCCCTTCGCGAGTGAACACTAACCCGTCGGCAGTCCCCTGCGCGTGCATAATTTCATACGCTTTCAGCACCTTCTGCACCTCCTTCTTTCGGGAGCACTTGGCGATTGGCTTTTTCATGACGATGCTGAGTCTTCCTCCTGGGCACCTGATGTTTTGCACAACCATTGCACAGAACTCGAGCGTTTTCGAGTATGCCACATGTCGCTTTGGAAACCCCGCTGCGCACACACAATCGAATACCTGAAATTCGCGTTTGGCGCGGAATAGCTCGCCGTCAAGAAGTGTGCCTTGAAACAGGCGCCTGTCGTCACATTGGAGACGGATAGGGTACATGCATCCTTTGCGATCCACCAGCACCGAGAAGTACACATCTTCAGCAGTTCCGTCGTTGGCATTGCGCCTAAAGTACCCCACGTGCAAGAAAAACCGTTCTCCATCTGCCTTCACCGCCACATTCCAGTCGGACGGGTTTTTTTTGATTTTGGTGACGAGTTCGGTTCGGTGCAAACTTTTTGGCAATGGGGTGGGAGTACCGCGAGCGGCGCGGGACCCCCAACAACGCAAGATCCCCTCTTGGTTGGCGTGGACGAGCTGATGATCCGTGCTCGGTATTAGGATGAGCCCCTTTTTCGTTGTTTTAGTGCTTGAGCTGGTCTCTTCTTCCATGGTACCAAGTGTGGTTTGATTTGAGACTGGTCTGACTTGCGCCGAACAATGTTGTTGGTCGTGCGGTGACCAGTCGATTTCACTTGGTGTGCCCATTCCATTTGCAGGTAAGGTATGGAGGAAGAGGGTACACTGTTGTCGTCTTCGTCGTCTTCGTCGATTTTATCCGATGGCGAGCCGTCCATGTCTGCGGAGGAAATTAAGTCGATTTTTTCAAAGGGGCTCGTACAGAACATAATTTTGGAGTCCAAGCAGCGCGCATGGCCCATTGAGCGCCTCCACTGCGATTCGTACGACCGCTTCGTGGAGCTTGTTTTAGAAATTGTACGAGAAAACTCGGTGATTGCCCCCACGTGGAACAAGCATCCGCGACGGCGCTGCGTAATCGAGTACCTCAACCCCAGGCTCGGTGTGCCGATCCTGATCTCGCAAGATGGGCAGGCAAAGCCATGTCTCCCGCACGAATGTCGAGATCGACAGGCGTTTTACTCGGCCGCCCTTAGGGCTGACATCACTCTGCAGATGTACAAGATCGAAACGGTGGAACCTGGGGACCCCGACTACAAATCTCCCGAGGAGCGTGAGAAAGAGACGTCGACTCCCGAGGACGAGGCTGGACCTGGCCCCACCCCTTACAAGCGCACGACCCAGTCGCGGTACATTAAGGTCGGTGGTCAGCAGACCCTGCGCGGTGCACTCCTGGGGATGATCCCCGTGTGCGTGGG
>FUWD013253258.1_pt4 | contig 12228 bp, 15 predicted proteins | sample 1063281 | NCBI WGS metagenome assembly FUWD01 (sample SAMEA79048168, study PRJEB19326) | metagenome | biome: marine
ATTAGATTTTTTTTATTATGAAGCCTGCCTGCAGTATCAATGATGCACAAATCTTTGCTATTATTTTTTGCATATTCTAAAGTTTTAAAAGCAACGGACGCAGGGTCAGACCCCACTTCAGACTGAATCATATCCGTACCGTTTTTATCACACCAAATTTTTAATTGGTCGATGGCTGCAGCCCGAAAGGTATCAGCGGCCCCAACAACTATTTTTTTATTCTTTTCTTTGAATAGCTTGCAAAGTTTTCCGATTGTTGTTGTTTTTCCAGTCCCATTCACACCGCATACAATAATTGTTTTTAATCCCGCATCATTACTAAGAATATTTTTTTCTAATGGTTTCAAAATTTTAGAAATTTCTTCAGAAAATATTTTATAAAAGTTTTCTTTTTTGAGTTCATCTTCCGAAAACTTTTGACTTGCGAGTAAAGATTTAAATTTTTGTGAAACGCTTACGCCAAAATCAGCCCTAATCATAAACTCTTCAATTTCATGGAGCAATATATCATTAGCCTTAGTTTTAATAAAAATATCAGAAAGGCCTTCGGTTATATTCTTAGAAGATTTAAACAAACCTTCTTTTAAATTTTTAAAAAAACCCATCTATTTAAATTTCAATATTTACTTCTTGAATTTCAGATACAGGACCTGTCATATAAATTCGGTTATCTGATTTCCAATCGATTGCTAGTTTGCCACTATCAAAATGAATATGTACCAGCCTATTTGTTAAACCTTTTTTATTTGAAGCAATAGCTGTTGCACAGGCACCAGTTCCGCAAGCTTTCGTCAATCCTGCACCACGCTCCCATACTTTTATTCTTATATTTTCTTTGTCCAGCACCTTTGCGAATGTAACATTACATCGCTCAGGAAAATAATTATGATGCTCTATAGCAGGGCCAACTATTTTAAGTTTTGTAGTTTCCATTTCTTCAAAAAATATAATGTGTGGATTGCCCACGCTAAGAGAGTAGCCATTAAAACTTCCTTGATTTTTGATATTTATTTCGATGCTGGAGCAGTCCATATCTTTAGAGAGAGGAATTTTATTCCATTCAAAAATAGGCTCACCCATATCAATGGTAATATTTTTGTTTCCATTGTCTAAAGATTTTAGAATCCCACTTTTGGTATGAATAGATATTGATTTTACTTTTTGTTCATTCATTAATAAATGAGCAACACATCTACTCCCATTCCCACAGGCAGCAGACTCCCCCCCATCTGAATTGTAAAATAAAATATTAGGAATAGAATTTTTACCCTCCTCTATGTAAATGAGCTGGTCAAACCCGACGCTATTTCTATTAGCTAGTTTTTTAATCTGTTCAGCAGTTAGGCGGGTCGGATTGGACCTTTGATCAATGATCAAAAAATCATTCCCTAATCCATCCATTTTATAACCTTTAATATTCATAGCTTTTAGTATTACCCCAGTTTCCTTGACTTTTAAATTGTTACTATATAGCTTCTGTCCACTTCCACAAATTACTACAATTTTGTGGTGTCCTCTTAGGAGGAGATCAACACTAGTCAGCGAGAATTCGCCCACTAGTGAAATTGTTGCTGGAAGAAGGAAAAAATATGTTTGAAAGTTTAACGGATAAAATTGAGAGTGCTTTTTCTTTTTTTAATCGAATTACTCGATTAGACGAAAATCAGGCAGATGAAGGACTGAGGAAAATCAGGCAAGCCTTGTTGGAGTCTGACGTTTCCCTTTCTGTAGCTAAAGATTTTATAAATAATGTTAAACCGAAAATAATTGGTCAGGAAGTTTTAAAATCAGTTACCCCAGGACAGATGATCGTCAAAATAGTTTTTGACGAATTGGTCAGTATATTGGGAAGTGAGAAAAAAGAGATCAATTTAAATGCAGTGCCTCCTGTTAAAATTTTAGTAGTAGGGTTGCAAGGCTCTGGAAAAACAACTACAGCCGCAAAATTAGCTAAATATTTAGAGAAGCATAATTCTAAAAAAAGCATGTTGGTAAGTTTGGATGTTTATAGACCAGCTGCCCAGAAACAATTAGAGATTCTTGGTCAAAGCAACTCGATCAAAACTTTGCCCATTATGGAAGGCCAATTTCCCTTGGAGATTGCCAAGAGAGCTATTAATGCCGCCTCCTTATCAGGAGAGGATATTATTATTTTTGATACTGCAGGAAGAACTCAAATCGATCAGCAAATGATGATGGAGTTAAAGCAATTAGAAAATGACATTCAGCCAACAGAAATTATTCTTGTGGCAGATTCTTTAACAGGACAAGATGCTGTCAATATTGCGACCGAATTCAAAAAAACAGTTTCCCTAAGTTCAATTATACTTACTCGTATAGACGGAGACGGAAAAGGTGGAGCTGCATTAAGCATGAAGGCAGTCACGGGCTGCCCAATAAAATTTTTAGGAACTGGTGAGGGTATTAATGAAATAGAGGTGTTTCACCCAGACAGAATTGCTAATAGAATTTTAGGAATGGGAGACATAGTTTCTCTTGTTGAAAAAGTATCCGAAGATTTAGACCAAGAAAAAATTGATGAATTAGAAGAAAATTTTAAAAAAGGAAGCTTTACCTTTAATGATTATTTAAAACAAATTAGACAAATGAAAAAAGCAGGTGGCATGAGCGGTGTGCTCAGCATGTTGCCAGGTATTTCTAAAATTAAAAAACAAATTGATGAATCTAATCTTGACGAAACTTTGCTTGGAAAACAAGAGGCAATTATTTTGTCAATGACTAAAAAAGAAAGAGACAATCCAAAAGTGATTGATGGCTCTCGGAAAAAAAGAATTGCAAATGGATCCGGAACGGACATTTCAATGGTAAACAAGCTTCTAAAGCAGCATAAAATGATGACAACTATGATGAAAAGAATGTCAAAAGGCGGTAGAGGCGCTCTTGATGGAATGAATAATATTTCACCAGAGTTTTTTAATAACTTAAAATAGAAAGGTAAAAATGTTAAAAATAAGAATGTCTAGAGGGGGTGCTAAAAAAAGACCCTTCTATAAAATAGTAGTAGCCGATTCTCGCAGACCAAGAGATGGAAAGTTTATTGAGAAAGTTGGATTCTTCAATCCTTTATTGCCAAAAGACAAGACTGAAAGACTAAGCCTTGATCTTGAAAGAATAAAGTATTGGTTAAGCCAAGGCGCTCAACCTTCAGAAAGAATTGCAAGATTTTTAGGAGAAGCAAATGTTATTCCTATGCCAAAACAAAGAAATAACCCAATCAAAGCATTGCCTAAAAAGAAAGCTCAGGAAAAACTAAAAAAAATCGAGGAAGCTAAAAAAGCCGCAGAAGCCGCAGCAGCAGCTCCAGCTCCAGTAGTAGAAGCAACTCCAGTAGTAGAAGCAACTCCAGTAGTAGAAGCAACTCCAGTAGTAGAAGCAACTCCAGCAGTAGAAGCAACTCCAGCAGTAGAAGCAACTCCAGCAGTAGAAGCAACTCCAGCAGTAGAAGCAACTCCAGCAGTAGAAGCAACTCCAGTAGTAGAAGCAGCTCCAGCAGTAGAAGCAGCTCCAGTTGAAGAGGCTAAAAAAGACGAGGAGCAGAAATAAAAACTGTAATGTGGTCTGCTAAAATATTTACTTTGTACCCAGATTTTTTTCCTGGTTTGCTTGATGTTGGAATGTACAAGAGAGCAAGAGAGAAAAACATTTGGGAACTGAACGTTGTAAATATCAGAGACTATGCGCTTGATAAACACGGCTCCGTTGATGACAAACCTTTCGGCGGAGGTAGAGGAATGTTGATGCGCGCAGATGTAGTCGACCACTGTTTAAAAAATAACCAAAATAAAAACTCTACTATTTATCTTTCTCCTCGAGGAAAGACACTAACCCAGGAGACTGTTAAAAATTTTTCTTTACAGGGTGGATTAAATATTTTGTGTGGTCATTTTGAAGGTGTCGATCAAAGAGTAATAGAAAAAAATAATATAGAAGAAATAAGTATTGGCGACTATGTTTTGTCAGGAGGTGAGACGGCAGCAATGGTTTTGCTAGATAGTATCCTAAGGCTTTTGCCTGGTGTTGTAGGGGCAGAAGGATCTTTAGAAGAGGAAAGTTTTAATAACCACTTACTGGAATATCCTCAATATACTCAACCAAGAGAATGGGACGGCAAAAAGGTGCCAGACGTTCTATTATCGGGAAACCACGCGGAAATAAAGCACTGGCGTTTAGAACAGTCCAGGGGTATAACACAGCGCCTAAGACCAGATATGTGGCAGAGGTATAACAAAAACAAAAATTAGAATGAATTTAGTCATGAAAAATATTGAAGATATCAACAAAGAGCAGATTAAAAAATTAACTGAAAACAAGACAATCACAGATTTTAATCCTGGGGATACGGTTAAAGTTAATGTCCGAATAATCGAGGGAAAAAAACAAAGAATTCAAGCATACGAAGGTGTGTGTATTGCAAAAAAAATAGAGGAATTAATTCCGCATTTACAGTTAGAAAAATTTCTTTTGGTGAGGGTGTGGAAAGAGTATTCCAACTTTACAGCCCAAATGTAGAGTCTGTAGAATTAATGCGATCAGGAAAGGTCAGAAGAGCTAAACTTTACTACCTGAGAGATAGAAAAGGAAAATCAGCTAGAATTAATGAAAAGATTAAAAAGAAAATTGGTTCAGACGTTACAGCAAAAAAAGTTGTAGCCAAAAAAGGAGCCGCTGAAAAAGTGGCTGTTAGTGAAGATACAAAGAAGTAATTTGTAATGTCCCAAACTCTGTACGACAAACTATTTGAAAGCCACTTAATTGATAAGCAAGAAGATGGAACATGCCTTCTTTTTATTGATAGACATCTCGTTCATGAAGTAACAAGTCCACAAGCATTCGAAGGGTTGCGAATGAATGGAAGAAAAGTAAAATTTCCAGAATTTACACTTGCTGTAGCTGATCACAATGTTCCCACAACAGATAGAAGCAAGCCAATTGAAAATAAAGATTCGGCTTTGCAATATGAAACTTTGCAAAAAAACTGTAAAGATTTTGATATAAATTTTTTTGGCTTAAATGATATTAGGCAAGGAATTGTTCATGTAATTGGACCAGAGCAAGGTTTGACCCAGCCCGGAATGACAATTGTATGTGGAGATAGTCATACAGCAACCCACGGAGCGTTCGGTGCTTTGGCTTTTGGTATTGGAACTTCAGAAGTAGAACATGTTTTGGCTACTCAATCTTTAATTCAAAGAAAAGCCAAAAATATGAAAATTGAAATTCGAGGTAAGCTTTCACTTGGTGTGACTGCTAAAGATATTATTCTTACTATTATTGGAAAAATAGGAACGGCCGGAGGAACTGGCTACGTTATAGAATATTGCGGCGAGGTAATTAAAAATTTATCGATGGAAGAAAGAATGACCGTTTGCAATATGTCTATTGAGGCTGGAGCAAGAGCGGGAATTATTCAACCAGATGAAAAAACAATAGAGTTTATAAGAAATAAACCTTTGGCTCCTAAAGGAGATGATTGGGCAAAAGCAGAAGCATTCTGGTTAAGTTTGCATTCAGACAAAGATGCAAAATATGACGAAACTATAGTGCTAAAGGGAGAAGAAATAGCACCTTCTGTTACTTGGGGAACTAGCCCAGAAGATGTTTTGCCAATTACCGGTACCATTCCTCACCCAGATGACTTTACCGATCCTGATAAAAAAAATTCAGTTGTAAGGTCTCTTAAATATATGGGACTAGAATCAAATAAAAAATTAGAAACAGTTGTGATAGATAAAGTTTTTATAGGATCTTGTACTAACGGAAGAATTCAGGATCTAAGAGCAGCAGCTGCCATATTAAAAGGTAGAAAAATAGCAGCTCATGTTACAGGATTTGTTGTTCCGGGATCTGGCTTGGTTAAAAAACAAGCAGAAGAAGAGGGTTTAGATAAAATTTTTACTGATGCAGGATTGGAGTGGAGAGAGGCAGGTTGTTCAATGTGCCTAGGTATGAATCCGGATCAATTATTGCCAGGCGAGAGATGCGCATCAACTTCCAATAGAAACTTTGAAGGAAGACAGGGAAGAGGAGGCAGAACTCATTTGCTTAGTCCCGCAATGGCTGCAGCAGCAGGAATTGAAGGAAAATTAACAGACGTGAGAAAATTCTTATAATGGAAAAGTTTAACACAACCAAAAGCATTCCAGCTTATCTGCCCATAGTGAACGTGGACACAGATATGATGATACCAAAACAGTTTTTAAAAACTATTAAGAGAACAGGATTGGGTGAAAGTTTATTTTTTGAAATGAGATATGACGATTCTGGAAAGCCAATAGAAAGTTTCACTCTTAATCAAGAGCCTTACAATAAATCAACAATTTTAATAGGAGAAAAAAATTTTGGGTGTGGATCTTCAAGAGAGCATGCGCCATGGGCACTATTAGATTTTGGCTTTAGAGTTATCATAGCACCTAGTTTTGCTGATATATTTTACAATAACTGTTCTAAAAATGGGATCTTAGCTATTGTTTTGCCAGAAGAAAAAATAAAAGAACTTGCAGATTTTTCTAAAAACAAGAAAGAAATTGAAGTTAACTTAGATCAGCAAAAAATTACCAAAGGAGACAATCAGCCCATAGAGTTTGATGTGGATCCTTTTCAAAAAGAATGTTTAATAAACGGCCTCGATGACATTGGAATTACATTAAAAAAATCTGAAAATATTACTAAATTTATTTCTAATCAAAAAAACAAAACACCCTGGCTTTTTTAAATGGCTAAAAAAATATTTTATTACTAGCTGGAGACGGTATTGGTCCTGAAATAATGACCGAAGCAAAAAAGGTTATTCATTGGTTTAATGAAAATAAGAAATTAGAAATAGAATGTTCAGAAGAATTGGCAGGTGGAGCTTCATACGACGAGAGCGGAACTCCATTAACAGACCAAGTTTTATATAAAGCAATGGATAGTGATGCGGTTCTTTTAGGAGCGGTGGGAGGTCCCAAATGGGACAATCTAGAGTTTTCTAAAAAACCAGAAAGAGCACTTTTGCGCCTAAGAAAAGAAATGAGATTGTTTGCCAATTTAAGACCAGCAATATGTTTTGAGGAGCTTGTTAGCGCATCTTCTTTAAAGTCTGAAATTATATCTGGTTTGGATATTCTAATAGTTAGAGAGCTAACAGGAGGAATTTACTTTGGAGAGCCGAGAGGAATTGAGCTAATGGAAAATGGCGAAAGAAGAGGTGTGAATACTCATGTCTATACTTCTAAAGAAATTAAAAGAGTTACTAAGGTAGCTTTTGATTTGGCACTAAAAAGAAATAAAAAAGTTACATCAGCTGACAAGTCTAACGTGATGGAAGCGGGACTTTTGTGGAAAGAGGAAGTCCAAGCATTCCACGATGAAAATGCAGCTTACAAAGAAATCGAATTAAGTCATATGTTAGCAGACAACTGCGCAATGCAATTGGTTCGAAACCCCAAACAATTTGATGTGATAGTTACAGACAACTTATTCGGAGACATGCTATCGGATGAAGCTGCTATGCTAACAGGATCTCTTGGAATGTTACCATCTGCTTCTTTAAGCGAAAAAGATAAGCATGGAAGAATTAGATCCATGTATGAACCGTGTCACGGCTCAGCACCAGATATAGCTGGAAAGGCTTGGCCAATCCTATTGCTATGATTTTGAGTTTTGCTATGGCTTTAAAATATTCTTTAGATTTTGACAAAGAGTCAGATTTGTTAGAATCTGCAATTAAACTAGTTTTAAAAGATAGGTTTAAGAACAGACGGATATTATGGAAAAAGACAAAAAGAAAGTTTCTACATCTGAAATGGGTGATGCAATAGTTGCAAAATTAAACTTGCAAGAATGAAGCTTAATATAGCAATTGCCGGAGCAACGGGAAACGTTGGAAGGAAAATAATAGAAGTTTTAGAAAGAAGAAGTTTTCCTTTAGACAATCTTTATTTGCTAGCTTCTAAAAATAGCGCAGGAAAAGAAGTTAAATTCAAAGAGAAAAAAATAATTATCGAGGAATTAGATAGTTTTGATTTTTCAAAAGCAGCAATCACCTTTTTTTGCTGCGGCTCAACAGTCTCAAAAGCATTGGCAGAAAAAGCAGCCAAACATACGGTTGTTATTGATAATTCGAGTCTTTATAGAATGGATCCGGATATTCCGCTGATTGTTCCAGAGGTAAATTGGGAAGATTTAAAAAATTATAAAAAAAGAAATATCATTGCAAATCCTAACTGTTCTACAGCTCAGCTAGTAGTTGCTCTAAAACCTTTGCATGACTTGTTTAATATTAAGAGAGTGGTTACTTCTACTTATCAGTCAGTATCAGGTGCGGGTAAAGAGCCAATGGATGAGTTGATTCAGCAGACGAAACAGTTTTTGAACAATGAAACAATTCAACCGAAAAAATTTACTAAACAAATTGCCTTCAATGTCATTCCTCACATTGATGTTTTTTTAGATGATGGATACACAAAAGAAGAATTAAAAATGGTCAATGAAACTAAAAAAATATTAGATAGTAAAATAGAATTAACAGCCACTTGTGTCAGAGTTCCAGTTCTTATTTCCCATGGTGAATCTGTTAATATTCAGTTTGAAAAATCATTTTCACTAGATCAAGTTCGATCAGCACTTTCTTCAGCAAGCGGATGCAAAGTAATTGATGAGAGAAAAGATGGTGGTTATATAACGCCATTTGAGGCTCAAGATAAATTTGAAACTTACATTTCTAGAATCAGAGTGGACACAACTGAAAAAAATTGTTTAAATCTTTGGATTGTTTCAGACAACTTATTAAAAGGAGCAGCGCTAAATGCTGTTCAAATTGCTGAAACTTTAATACAAAAGAATCTTATTTAAAAATGGAAGATTTAAAAAAAGATAGACCTTTGTCGCCTCATTTGCAGGTTTATAAGTGGCAACTATCTTCTTTATTGTCTATTACGCATCGCTTAACATCGATTATTAATACGGCCGGAATTTCTCTAATTTGTTTTTGGATCATTTCTTTGTATATGGGAGAAGACTGTTACAAATATTTCTTAATTTTTTCATCGAGTTTTTTAGGTAAATTTATTTTGGTCGGCTTTACCTGGTCATTTTGTTACCATATGCTAAATGGACTAAGACATTTATTTTGGGATTTGGGATATGGATATGAGATCAAAATCGCCAATTTATCTGGTATTATCGTTTTGATAAGCTCTTTTTTATTAACAGTAACATTATGGATTATTTCATGAAAAACATAGCTGTTACAAAATGGATTTTGCAAAGAATAACAGCAGTTATTCTTTTGCCTTTACTTGTTTGGTTTTTGTCATTTTTTGTAGGCTTGGTTCAAAAAGATTATCAAACTGTCCTAGGTTTTTTTTAAAAACGATATTAATTTTATTGTTTCTATTATTTTCTTAATTTTAGTTTTTTCCCATATGAAAATTGGCATGGGAGAAATATTTGAGGATTATATACAAAATAATCGATACAAAAATGTCGCGAATTTTATTATATCCGTATTTGCGACTACCCTTCCGCTAATAACTATTGTATCTCTAGTTTTGATTAAATTTAGTTAAAATTATGAGCAAGTACAAAATTATCGATCACGAATATGATGCTATCGTTGTTGGAGCTGGTGGCTCCGGTTTACGAGCGGCCGTTGGTCTTTCAGAGGCTGGCCTAAAGACGGCCTGCATATCTAAAGTATTCCCAACAAGAAGCCATACAGCTGCGGCTCAAGGTGGTATTTCAGCGGCTCTAGGAAACATGGGTGAAGATGACTGGCGTTGGCATATGTATGACACAGTAAAAGGAGCTGACTGGTTAGGCGATCAAGACGCTATTGAATTTTTATGCAAAGAAGCACCGCAAGCAGTGGTGGAGCTGGAAAAGTACGGAGTTCCATTTAGCAGAACGGAAGAAGGAAAAATTTATCAAAGACCTTTCGGAGGTATGACCAAAAATTACGGAAACGGTGTTGTGCAAAGAACTTGCGCAGCAGCTGATAGAACTGGGCATGCAATCTTGCACACTCTCTATGGGCAGGCTTTGAAAAAAAATACAGAATTTTTTATAGAATATTTTGCTCTCGATTTATTAATGCACAATGGCAAGTGCCATGGAATTCTTGCCTGGTCTTTGCAAGATGGAACTCTACATAGGTTTAGGGCTAATATGACTATTCTTGCAACAGGTGGATATGGAAGAGCTTATTTCTCAGCGACATCGGCTCACACATGTACTGGTGACGGAGGAGGAATGGTATTGAGAGCAGGATTGCCATTACAAGATATGGAATTTGTGCAGTTTCATCCAACAGGAATTTATGGAGCCGGATGTTTAATTACAGAAGGTAGTAGAGGTGAGGGTGGTTTTTTAGTTAATTCAGAAGGTGAGCGATTTATGGAAAGATACGCCCCATCTGCAAAAGATTTGGCTTCTAGGGATGTTGTTTCAAGATCCATGACTATTGAAATTAATGAAGGAAGAGGAGTTGGGAAAAACAAAGACCATATTTTTCTTCACCTGAATCATTTAGATGCAAAAATTCTACATGAGAGACTTCCAGGAATCTCTGAGTCGGCTAAGGTTTTTGCTGGAGTTGATGTAACTAAAGAGCCTATACCAGTGATACCAACGGTTCATTACAATATGGGTGGCATTCCCACAAACTATCATGGTGAGGTTTTAACCAAGAATGCAGATGGTTCCGAAGGTATAGTGGAAGGACTAATGTCTATAGGAGAAGCTGCGTGTGTTTCTGTTCATGGTGCAAATAGACTTGGATCTAATTCATTAATCGATCTCGTTGTGTTTGGGAAGGCTGCTGCAATTCGAACAGCACAAGTTGTAAAACCAAATTCAAAACATGAAACAATATCAGAATCTGAAACGCAAAAATCTTTAGACCGTTTTGATAAAATGAGAAACGCAAATGGAGGAACATCAGTTTCTGTTTTGAGGGATAAAATGCAAAGAACCATGCAAAGCAAGTGCGCTGTTTTTAGAACGGACAAAACTCTCAAAGAAGGTTTGCAAGAAATTCAAGAACCGTGGGATGGGTTGAAAGATATTCGAATTACAGACAGGTCTTTAATATTTAATACGGATCTTGTGGAAGCGTTAGAATTCGATAATTTAATTAGACAATCTGTGGTCACAGTTTCATCTGCCGAAAATAGAAAAGAAAGTAGAGGAGCTCACTCTAGAGAAGATTACAAAGATAGAGATGACCAGGAGTGGATGAAACACACTCTTGCTTGGCACATAGATGGAAAAGTAAGTATTAAATATAGAGATGTTCATTCTTATACTTTAACTAACGATGTTCAGTACTTTCCACCAAAACTGAGAGTTTATTAATTATGGTTCAATTTTCTTTGCCTAAGAATTCAACAATAGAAAAAGGAAACTATTTTTCGATTGAGAGTGAATCAAAAAATATAAAAAAAGTTAATGTCTATCGATGGAATCCAGAGGACACTAAAAATCCTAGACTAGATACGTACGAAGTTGACATGGAAAATTGTGGTCCAATGGTTTTGGACGCTTTAATTAAAATTAAAAACGAAATTGATTCAACGGTAACATTTAGAAGATCCTGCAGAGAAGGTATCTGTGGAAGTTGTGCAATGAATATTGATGGCGCCAATACTCTAGCCTGCACAAAGTCAGTAAAAGATATTAAGGGAGATATCAATATTTATCCATTACCACATATGCCAGTTGTTAAAGACTTGGTTCCAGATTTAAAACAACTGTATAAACAATACGAATCTATAGAGCCATGGATGCAATCAGAAACGTCAGGGGAAAATGGAATTGAAAAATTACAAACCGTGGAAGACAGGTCTAAATTAGACGGATTGTACGAGTGTATATTGTGCGCATGTTGCTCAGCATCGTGCCCTAGCTACTGGTGGAACGGAGACAAGTATTTAGGACCAGCAGTGCTACTCCAGGCTTATAGATGGATTATAGATAGCAGAGATGAAGAAAGAAAAAAAAGATTAAAAAAAGTTGCCGATGAATTAAAGCTATTCAGGTGCCATACTATTATGAATTGTGTCAATGCTTGTCCAAAAGGTTTAAATCCTGCAAAAGCAATAGGCTCAATAAAAAAATGCTAGTTACTGCTTAATAGTAGCTAATATCAGCGCATATAAAAAATAGATTTTTTCTTTATTAAAATTGACAGCTTAAAAGGCAATCTATAATTTCACGCTCTTATGAAAA
>FUWD013029039.1_pt1 | contig 12227 bp, 10 predicted proteins | sample 1063281 | NCBI WGS metagenome assembly FUWD01 (sample SAMEA79048168, study PRJEB19326) | metagenome | biome: marine
AAAAAATATTGATAATAAAATATTAAGTGATTCAGTGTATATGCACCCAAAACAAACCTCTATTGATAAGGAACATTTTGAACCAATAATTGAGGGGATGCATGAAGTGTTTAAAACTGGAACAGCTAGTTGGGTTAATATTAAGGGTATTGATATTGTTGGTAAAACTGGGACATCAGAAAATTTCATGAAGGTTGATGGAAAAAAAATTAAATTACCCGATCATTCAATTTTAGTTGCATTTGCACCTAAAAACAATCCTAAAATTGCAGTTGCTGTATTTATTGAAAACGGAGGGTTTGGTTCTACTGTGGCAGCACCAATAACAAGTCTTTTAATTGAAAAATATTTAACAGGACAAATAAAAAGAAAATGGATTGAAGATCGAATGTTAGCTACGGATTTAAGTTCAGTATATAAAAGTCAAATTAAAGAACCAAATAAAGTTGAGGCAGGAACAAAATAATATTTTTTTTGGGATAGATTGGCTCCTAGTATTCTTTTTCATAATACTAGTCGGCTTTGGCTGGATAAATATTTTTGCTGCTACCTATTCAGAAGGAAGTATCCAATTTTTTGATTTTTCCACAAAATATAGCAAACAACTTCTATGGATTTTATTGAGTATTCCACTTATTATATTGATTCTCTTTATTAATGCTAAATTTTTTCAGCAATTTGCCAGTATTTTTTTCGTCTTGTCATTACTCTCATTAATTGGTTTATTTTTTTTTGGAACAGAAATAAATGGTGCAAAATCATGGTATCGTTTTGGAAGTATTGGTATTCAGCCATCAGAATTTGCCAAAGTATTTACTGCGCTAGCACTAGCAAAATTATTAAGTGATAGAAAATATAACTTAAGTATAATAAAAAATCAACTCAAAGCTTTCATAATAATTTTTTTGCCTGCATCTTTAATTGCTCTTCATGATCCTGGTTCTGCAATTATATATTTAGCTTTCTTTTTTGTTTTAAATAGAGAGGGCTTAACTTTAGCATATATTATCCTTGGATGTACTTCTATACTGTTATTTGTCCTTACCATCTTATTAGGTATCAAAATAATTATAGGTTATCTTTTTATTTTAATAACCCTATACATGCTATATAACATCTATAGAAATAAACGTTTTTTAAAATTTAATTGGACTAAGATTTTAGGAATGTACTTAATTTCTTTCCTTTTTATTTTTTCTGCAGATTATTCATATAATCATGTTTTAAAAAAGCACCAAAGAGATAGATTTGAGGTAATACTTGGAAAAACATCAGATACAAAACAAATTGGTTATAATTCAAATCAATCCATGCAAACTATTAGTTCAGGAAAATTTTGGGGGAAAGGATTTTTAGAAGGCGACAAAACAAAAGGAGATTTTGTTCCTGCTCAAGACACAGATTATATATTTAGTGTTGTTGGGGAAGAATGGGGATTTATTGGATCAAGCCTTTTAATTCTTATTTTTATATCGCTACTTTTTAGAATAATCTACAGAGCAGAAAAACATGCTAATAAATTTGGGAGGATATATGGTTATGGTGTTGCTTCAATTTTATTTTTCCACTTAATAATAAATATAGGAATGGTTATTGGCCTCATACCTACTGTTGGTATACCGCTGCCATTCCTAAGTTATGGAGGATCCTCTCTTTGGGGTTTTACTTTATTACTATTTATTTTTATAAAATTAGATGCCCAAAAAAGTTACGATTGGTAAATAACTTTTGATAAGCCAAAAAAAAAAGCACTCTGATGGTATCAGAGCGCTTTTTATGGTTTTTTGTAGTCTATACGATTAAAGTGTAGCTACTTGTTTTGTTAATTTAGACTTTAAATTAGCTGCTTTATTTTTATGAATAATATTATTTTTAGCTAACTTATCTAACATAGAAACTACCTTTAACAACATTCCTTCTGCCTCTTTCTTATCGGAAGATCCACGAAGATCTCTGACAGCATTACGAGTAGTTTTATGCTGATGTTTATTACGTAATCTCTTCGTTTCGTTACTTCTTATTCTTTTTAATGCTGACTTATGATTTGCCATTTCTAATATGTTTTTTTAATAAAAATTGTAGTCCGTACGGGAATCGAACCCGTGTTACCAGGATGAAAACCTGGCGTCCTAACCCCTAGACGAACGGACCAAATGCAATCTTATAAAAAATATTTATCCCGATTGCGGATGCAAATATACAACGTTTTTAAAATTGTACAATATTTTTTTACAAAATTTAATATGCCTTGGCAAACAAGACTTTTCTTGATGATTTTTCTCCAGTTAAAACACAAGTCCCCGCCTCTTCTTTTGCCTTATTTGGTATACATCTTATCGTAGCTTTGGTTAATTCTTTAATCTTATTTTCTGTCTCTATGGTTCCATCCCAATGAGCAGACACAAAACCACCTTTATTCTCAATAACTTCTTTGAACTCTTCGAAAGAATTCACCTCAGTAATGTGATCATTCCTAAAAGAAAGCGCCTTATTAAATAAATTTTGCTGAATTTCTTCTAGAAGCTCACAAATATATTCTGATAATTGGTCTTGAGGAATTGTTTGTTTTTCCAGGGTATCTCTTCTAGCCACCTCTGCAGTGTTATTTTCCATATCTCTATTGCCAATTGCAATTCTCACAGGAACCCCTTTTAACTCATATTCTGCAAATTTAGCACCAGGTCTAAAGGTATCTCTGTCATCAAACTTTACTGAAATATTCTTTTCTCTGAGTGACTTCACTATTATTTTTACTTTCTCAGAGATTAGTGTTAATTGATCCTCTCCTTTGTAGATTGGAATAATAGCAACTTGAATAGGAGCTAATCTTGGAGGTAATACCAATCCAAAATCATCAGAATGTGTCATTATTAAACCACCAATTAAGCGAGTAGAAACTCCCCATGAGGTAGCCCATACGTATTCTTGCTTACCTTCTTTAGAGGTGTACTTTACATCAAAAGCTTTAGCAAAATTTTGGCCTAAAAAATGTGACGTTCCAGCTTGAAGTGCTTTACCATCTTGCATTAATGCCTCTATAGTGTATGTTTCCTCAGCTCCTGCAAAGCGTTCACTTTCAGACTTAAATCCTTTTACAACTGGCATAGCCATAAATTCTTCCGCAAACTTAGCATATACATCTTGCATTAGCTTGGACTCAATGAGGGCCTCATTTTTAGTTGCATGAGCTGTATGCCCTTCTTGCCATAAAAACTCAGCCGTTCTCAAAAACAATCTTGTTCTCATTTCCCAACGAACCACATTGGCCCATTGATTAATCAATAATGGTAAATCTCTGTAGGATTGAATCCATCCTTTGTAAGTATTCCAAATAATAGCCTCAGAAGTAGGCCTAACAATAAGTTCTTCCTCTAATTTAGCCTCAGGATCAACTCGAAGTTTTCCTTCTTTTTCAGGATCATTTTGTAATCTATAATGGGTAACAACAGCACACTCTTTCGCAAAACCCTCCGCATTTTTTTCTTCTGCTTCAAATAAACTCTTGGGAACAAATAAAGGAAAGTAGGCATTCTGATGTCCTGTTTCTTTAAACATTCTATCAAGTTCTTTCTGCATATTTTCCCAAATAGCAAATCCATAAGGCTTAATCACCATACATCCTCTTACAGCTGAATTCTCAGCCAGATCGGCTTTGAGAATAATTTCATTGTACCATTTTGAATAATCTTCCGCTCTCTTAGTTAACTTCTTACTCATAATATTACTTTTGGCATGGATGTTGTTAAATATTAGTTGTTATAATTATTGTAAATTTGTTAATAGGTAAAAATACGAAAGCAAAACTAAAGCATTTTAAGCACAGTGAATAAAAAAAAATATGCTTTTTAATTACTAACTTGTTTTTTTACAACTAAAAAAAATCACTATGAAATCAATCTGCTACTTCAAATCGGCTCAGTTACCTCTAACAATTTTCCTGTTATTTATTCTTATTTCTTCATGTACTGTTTATCAAAATGTTCCAGATAACGATGGTATTTATACCAAAGAAATTAAAAGAACAAGAGTCATTGTTGATAATACTAAAGAATATGAAGAATATGAAAACAATTATTTCACAAAAGAACTCGAGCGATTAGATGGAATTAATGGTTCTGATATTTTTACAGATATAGAAACCTATAGTTCGATAGATGACAATACCAATAATTCCTCAGAAACTAACGAGGAATATATGATGAACAGTGCCTGGGGTAATTCAGATAGCGACCAAATAGTAATTAATCTAAACCTTAGAGGTGCTGGTTACGGATTAAATAATTATTGGAATTTTTACGATCCTTATTTCAGCTATGGTTATTTAAATCCTTGGAATAGGAGAGCATGGAGACTAGGATGGAGAAGTAGACTTGGCGACCCTTCTTTCTGGCCTGGATATGGATACTTTCAGTCACCTTTTTTCAATCCATTTTTTAACGGCATGTATGGTTATGGTTTTTTTAACTGGAGAGGTTATTACGGTAATGGACATATCTATAATGGTTATAGAAATTTCAATTATGGCCGAAGAAATTATTCATACAATACTTTAAACACTAGGAATTATACAAATTCTCGTAGGATAAATAGTAGCAATAGAAGGGTAAATTTCACAAATGGAAGAGCAAAAAACACTGCTAATGACATTAACATTGATAATTTAGCAAGTAGACTTAAACTAGATAAGAGTAAAATTAATGTTTACAACAAGCCTAAAAACGTTCCTGCTAACAGTAGACCATCTAGAAGTAATGGTAGAAAAAACTCCTCTATTCGTTCTAACAGTTCAACCAAAAGATCGAGTTATAAAGGAAGATCTTCAAGAAGCAAGAGTAATTACTCACCAAGAACTAGAAGTAGTAATTCGTCTAGAAATTCTTCAATTAGAAATAATAGTTCACGAAGAAGTTCTTCAATTAGAAGTGGCGGCTCCTCTAGTAGAGGTAGTTCTTCAAGAGGCGGTAGCTCATCAAGAGGCGGTAGTTCATCAAAAGGTGGCTCTTCCAAGAGAGGAGGATAAAATTTTAATCAAACTTTTATGAGAAAAATAATTTTTTTTGTGGCTTTTGCCGCTCTTAGCTGTGTGTCCAATTCTCAGTCATTAGGTTATCAAAATTTATCATTAATGTTTTCAAGGAATGACGGAAATGGTAGTGCCAGATTTGTTGCTATGGGTGGTGCTTTTGGAGCTGTTGGCGGAGATGTTACCTCAATGATAATTAATCCTGCTGGAATATCAGTGTTTAACGGTAATAATGCGTCTTTAACATTTCAAGCTCGAAATACCAATTATTTAACAACCTACTACAATAACTCTTTAACAACAGAAGAAGATTTTTTCAAAGTAACAAATGCAGGTGCTGTGTTAACTTTTGAGAATAATTTTAACAATGAATGGTCTAAATTAGCTTTAGGAGTAAATTATAGAATTTCTGCTGATTTTGAAGATAGATTTATTGCTAAAGGAAATAGTGGTTTTTCATCATTTAACAGTTTTCCTTTAGATATAAGCCTAAACCCTATAATTTACGATATTTCAGAAGATCAAGAATTATCTAACTATTATGATGGTGAAATTTCTGAATTAAATTTTGCCTTTTCCGGTGTTTACCAAGAAAAATTGCATGTTGGAGCTGGTTTGAATTTTTATGATATTAGTTTTAGTCAGCAAACAGTTCTAAGAGAGACTAACAATGATGGAAACGACAACATATTAAATTCAAGATTTTATCAAGAAAATTTTACTAATGGTGTTGGTTTTTCTCTAAGTGCAGGTTTCATCTATAAACCAACAAATACTTTTCGTTTTGGTCTAAGTTATCAATCACCCACATGGTTTACAGAAATAATAGAAAACACCAACATTATAAATAATGATGGCTTTTTTGGAGATACTGAAATAGAAGTAAGTAATAGTGATGTAATTTATGACAATACTTTTGGTGGTAATTTACCTATTCAAGAATTACTTTATAAACTAAGAACACCAAGTAAAATAACCGCAAGTACAGCAATTATTTTTGGAGAAATTGGATTGATAAGTTTTGACTATTCAACCAATAATTACAAAGGTTTATATTTATCTGGCGACAATTTTTCACAAGAAAATTTATTTTTTGACAATCAACTTAAAAGAGCTGATGCAATACGTTTAGGAACAGAATGGAGAATTAATAACCTTAGTGTTCGAGGTGGCTATGTTTACGAACAAAGCCCATTCATAAATTCAATTTCTTCAAATAACCTAGAAAGCTATTCCTTAGGTCTTGGATATAATTTCGGAACTGTAAAATTAAATTTATCTTACAAAAAAAGTAACAAAACTGATCAATATAACTTTTACCCTCAATACAATGAGGTTGAAGCCACTCAATTAAACATAAACAATACGATTATTACTATTGGATTCTCAGTAAATATTTAAATAGAAAGTCGTTTTTTTTAAGAATAATTCTTTCATTTTTACAACCTTATTTATATTTATTTAACATATCTATTCATTTTTTTTGCAGTAATTTTGCAATTCATTTTCTAATATTTAAAAATGAGTTCACAAAAAATTACGATTCAATCAACCAACAATAAAAATATTTTAAAATTTGTAAGCACTCAAATTTTAATTAATGGAGGTAGCTATGAATATAATAACATAGATGATGCTAAAGACTCTCCTCTAGCCCAACAATTATTCTATTTACCTTTTGTAAAAAAGGTATTTATTACTGCAAATTTTATTGCAATTCAAAGATTTGATATCGTTGAATGGAGTGATGTTCAAGAAGAAGTTAGAGAACAAATTGAAGCCTATTTAATTGACGGTGGCATTGCTGTAAACGAAACTAATAGCTCAAAAAAGAAAGAACCTATTGAGGTCTATGCAGAGGCAACTCCAAACCCATCTACTATGAAGTTTGGAACAAATAAATCTCTGACCAATACAGATGTTGAGTACATAAACATTGAAGAAGCAAGTAAATCTTCTCCTTTAGCAAAAGCTCTCTTTGGATTTTCATTTGTAAAAGAAGTTTTTATATCTGAAAATTACATTTCCATTACTAAATTTGATATTGTAGAATGGAACGATGTATACTCGGAAGTAAGAAACTTCATTAGTTCATATCTTCAAGACAATAAGACAATTATTAAAGAACTCCCTAAATCAAATAGTACACCTAATAAACCTAAAGAAAAAGAGGATGATATCATCAATTTTGAGGGAACTTCTGCAAAAATTATAGCTATTTTAGATGAATATATTCGTCCTGCAGTAGCATCAGATGGAGGAAATATAGCATTTAAATCTTACAATGAGGAAACTAAGATTGTTAAGGTTGTATTGCAAGGGGCTTGTAGTGGATGTCCCTCCTCTACTATTACTTTAAAAAATGGAATAGAAACAATGTTACAAGAAATGCTTCCTAATAAAATTAGTCAGGTGGTAGCTATTAATGGATAATTAAAATTGAAATCTATCTAAAGATTTAAAATGTCAAAAATAATAAAACCATACAAAGACTCCGAATTAGGTAAAAAAGATCAAGTTGCAACAATGTTTAATAACATTTCAAAAAACTATGATGATTTAAATAGGGTTATTTCTTTTGGAATAGATATTAGCTGGAGGAAGAAAGTGGTTCAGATTGTTTCTAAAAACAATCCACAACAAATTTTAGATATTGCTACAGGAACAGGAGATCTAGCATTAATGATGTCTACTCTAGGCCCAGAAAAAATTATTGGACTTGATATTTCTGAGGGAATGCTTGCAGTAGGGAAAGAAAAAATTTCTAAAGCTCAATTAAATGACAAAATAGAAATGGTTGTAGGCGATTCTGAAGATATTCCATACGCAGACAATACATTTGATGCAATTACAGTTTCATTTGGTGTTAGAAATTTTGCGAATTTAGACAAAGGACTAGGCGAAATTAGACGAGTTTTAAAACCCAAGGGAACATTAGTTGTTCTTGAAACTTCAAACCCAACAAAATTTCCCTTCAAACAAGGATATAAGTTTTACACCTCATTTATTTTACCTGTTATTGGCAAACTTTTTTCAAAAGACAAAATAGCATATTCATATCTTAGTGAATCGGCAAATTTTTTCCCTTTTGGAGAGGCCTTCAACAATATTTTGAAAAAAAATGGGTTTATAAATACAACCCATACACCCGTAACATTTGGAGTAGCCACCATATATTCTGCATCAAAATAATATGAAAAAAATCTTTTTTTTTATAATTACCCTTTCAATGGTACTATCTGCATCTTCTCAGAAAAGAAGAAATGTTGATAACCTTCCAACCTTTGATGATCCAAAAATTCATTATGGTTTTTATTTAGGTATTAATCAAAATGATTTTAAAGTTAATTATAGACCTAGTAACTTCCCTAGTACCATAGTAGAAATAAAACCCACCTTGGGGTTTAACGTTGGATTAATTGCTGATTTTAGAGTTCATAAAAATGTTAATTTACGTTTCGAGCCAGGTTTAATTAGTAATTCAAAAACTATTTATTTTAACAATAATCCCTCACTAAGCACTGAAAGAGATAGTATTCGAGAGATTGGATCTACCTATCTGCATCTACCTTTGGTTTTAAAGTTAAGTTCAGATAGATGGAATAATGTAAGACCATACGTTCTTGCTGGTGCATCTTACGATCATAATTTCTCAAGTAATCAAGAAAATTCTGATGATAATTTTAGTGGAGAGTTCAGAATGAAAACAAGTAATTTTATGTACGAACTTGGTGTTGGTGTAGATATATACTTATCCTTTTTTAAGTTTTCTCCTTCAATTAGAGGAGTATTTGCAATGAATAGAGAATTGATTGACGATAATAACAGCAATAGCCCGTGGACATCACCTATTAATATATTTTCTACACGAGGTGTTTTCTTAAACTTTTCTTTTGAATAATTTTATCTTCGGAACTCACTCAATAAAATAGCTGAAGCTGTGGCTACATTTAGACTCTCCGTTTGTTGAAAGGCTCCATACCTAGGGATTGTAACTTTAGTAGTTACTAGTTGTTTTATATCATCAGAAATTCCGTTTGCTTCATTACCTAGAACTAGCAAAGCAGAATCTGGAAGTTTAGTTTTATAAACATTGAGACCATCCATATCTGCAATAAAGATTGGAACTGAAGCATTTTGTAAATATTTTTTTAAATCAAGGTAGGAAATGGCAACTCTGGTTAATGAGCCCATACTAGCTTGAACAACCTTAGAGTTAAAACAATCTACAGTTTCATTTGAACAAACAAGCTGTTCTATACCAAACCAATCACACAAACGAATAATAGTTCCCAAATTACCAGGATCATTAATACTGTCTAAAGCTAGTATTAAACCGCCGGTAATTGGATTAATTTGATTAGGTATTTTAAAAATTGCTAGAACTTTATTCGGATTTTTTAAACTGGTTATTTTTTTTAATTCTTGATCTGTAACTTCAATAAATTTATTGGTAGATGAAAAATCTGTATCTGTAGAAAATACTATTTCTAGTTCATATGATGAGCTTAAAAACTCTTGAACAACTTTAACACCCTCAACAACAAACAATTTATGCTTTTGTCGATACTTTTTCTGTGATAAACTTGTTATAAGTTTGATATGATTTTTAGATAAACTCATTAATTATATTATTTTTTTTCACTAAAAAAACATAAAACACTAAAACTGATACTTCTGTATAAGCTTTAGATAAGTTTTTTATCTTAATATAGTAATCAAAAGTAGTATTTTTGAGTTTATATTGCGAATACGTTTCATGAAAAAAATCTTTATTTTATTTTTTTTGACATTGTTCTTGTCTAGTTGTAGCTCAATAAAGAGAGTTGGGAAGGACGACTTATTGTTAAAACAAAATACTATTGTTATAGATGAAAAGAAAAATACGAATTCAGATCTAAACGAATTATTAGTTCAAAAACCTAACATTAAAACATTAGGCCTCCCGCTTTCCTTATATTTCTATAATTTGGGTGATAAGAACAAGCCTAATACTGTAAACGAATGGGGTATTAAAAAACCTAAAACTTATAATTTTATTAAAAATGTTTTTTCAGAAAAACAAAGTATCTCTTATGCTAACAGCATGATTGGTCTTAATAATTGGTTTTTAAAAAATGGTCAAGCACCTGTTATTATTAAAGATGAGAAGATTACTAAAACAATTAATAATCTAACAGCCTATCACAAAAATAATGGGTATTTCAGGGTAAAAGCACAATCTACTATTGAAGTTCAAAAAAATAAAAAAGCAATTGTAAACTATACCATAGATAAAGGAAGACCAACTTTTTTAGATAGCATAATAACAAACATAAAATCACCAGTTTTAGATTCATTATACCAATCTCAAAAATCGTTATCCTTTTTAAAAAAAGGAGATCAATTTAAAGAAGCTAACTTTATTAAAGAGGCTTCAAGAATAACAAATCTTTATCGAAATAATGGAATTTATCACTTCACAGAAAATGATTTAGGATACTACAATATTGATTCAGCTATTACAAATAGCTACAAAACAAATGTAGACCTTGTTATTTTTGATAAAAAAAGAGTTGTAAAGAAAAATGGAGACTATGAATTAAAATTATTTGATATCCTAAAGCTCAGAAAAATTAATGTATATACAGACTATTCATTTAATAAAAAGAATAATCCATATCTAGACTCTATAAACTATGAAGGAATTACTTTTCATGCTCATAAAAAAATAAAGTACAATCCTAGGTTATTATCAGAATCAATTTTTATTAGACCCAATCAAGTTTATGCAGACTCAACTCGAAACCTTACAAGAAAACACTTAAAATCATTGAGAAATTTTAAGATTACAAACATACAATATGAAACAATTGAAGATAATAACAAGCAACTTGATGTAAATGTTTTTCTTACTCCTTTAGATAAATTTAGTCTGGATCTAGAAACAGAACTAACACACTCTAACATTAGAGATTTAGGGGTTTCTGGTAAGTTTTCATTCATTAATAGAAATATTTTTAGAGGTGCAGAAATTTTTAAATTATCTTTTCTTAGCTCATTCTTTAATGCATCTCAAGACGCCAATAAAGAAGGTAGTTTTTTCAACTCATGGGAAATTGGAGCTGACATGTCTTTAGAAATACCTCGTTTTGTAGCACCTTTTGGTTTAGGAAAATTAGTCCCTAAACGAATGTCTCCCAGAACAATGTTTACATTAGGGACAAGTATCCAACAAAATATTGGTTTGGATAGAGAAACCGTTACAGCCTTAATTGATTATAAGTGGCAGTACAATGATAAAAAAACAATACAACTAGATGTTTTTAATACACAATATGTAAGAAACTTAAGAATTGGTAATTATTTTGATATTTATAACTCTGAATACATAAAACTTAATTCTATTGCAAAAATATTTTTCGATGATCCTAATTATACATTAGAGCGGCAAGGTGAAACTGTCTCATTTATGAAAACTGTTTTTAATGACGATGAATTTCAAACAAGTAATCCTGATCAATATAGAAATAATTTAAATATTTTAGATAGATATAATATAATCACATCAGATTTCTTAATCCCTACAATTGCTTATTCCTATACTTTTAATAATCAAAGTGATTTTAGAGATAATAATTTTTCTTTCTTTAAAGTTAGAGTAGCAAACTCGGGAAATATTGGGGGGTTATTATCTAATAAAAAAGACAGTAATAATAGAAAGACCATTTTTAATATTCCGTTAGCACAATATTTTAAAACAGATATTGAATACAAAAAGTTTTGGGAGGTGAATAATAATTCTGTAATTGGCTTTAGAAGTTTTATTGGAGCTATCATACCCTATGATAATTCGGCTATTCCATTCACCAAAAGTTATTTTGCTGGAGGCTCAAATGACATTAGAGCTTGGCAAACATACGATCTAGGACCTGGTAGTCGAAATTCTGGTTTGGAATACAATATTGGTAGTTTAAAGTTTTTAACTAGTGCAGAATATAGATTTGATTTATTTGGCAGCTTAAAAGGAGCATTATTTATGGATGCTGGTAATATATGGGATATCACTAACTCAATTTTTGCTGAGGAAAAAGCAACTTTTAACGGATTTAAATCAATAAAAGATATTGCCGTAGGTTCTGGATTTGGATTACGGTATGATTTTAGTTTTTTAGTCTTTAGACTAGACTTAGGATTTAAAATGCATGAACCCTATTAGAAAATA
>FUWD013016975.1_pt1 | contig 12217 bp, 14 predicted proteins | sample 1063281 | NCBI WGS metagenome assembly FUWD01 (sample SAMEA79048168, study PRJEB19326) | metagenome | biome: marine
ATCTACCAGAACCTGATGATGCAGGCTAACGTCATCGACGCGGCGTTCCGCAATGGCGTGCAAAAGCTGCTGTTCCTGGGCTCGAGTTGCATTTACCCTAAGCTGGCAGATCAGCCCATGCGCGAAGACGCCTTACTGACGGGCACGTTGGAGCCCACCAATGAGCCCTACGCCATCGCCAAAATCGCCGGCATCAAGCTCTGCGAAAGCTACAACCGCCAGTACGGCCAAACTCACGGGGTGGACTACCGCAGCGTCATGCCCACCAACCTCTACGGCCCCGGCGACAACTACCACCCCGAGAACTCCCACGTCATTCCGGCGCTCATCCGCCGCTTTCACGAAGCCAAGGTCAGCCAAGCGCCCAGCGTCACCATCTGGGGCACGGGTACACCCAAGCGCGAATTCTTGTACGTGGACGACATGGCAGCGGCCAGCGTGCATGTCATGAACCTCGATAAAGCCAGCTACGACCAGCACACCCACCCCATGCTCAGCCACATCAACGTGGGCTGCGGGTACGACATCACCGTCAAGGAATTGGCCGAAGCCATCGGCGAAGCGGTCGGCTACCAAGGCGAAATTACCTTCGACCCCAGCAAGCCCGACGGCACTCCGCGCAAGCTGATGGACAGCTCACGCATTAACGCCCTCGGCTGGCAAGCCAAGATAGGTCTTGAGCAAGGTCTGCAACTCGCGTACGCAGATTTCCAGAAAACTACCTCATTCAGTATTTGAAGGGAACAACACCCCATGACCACCCAACCCAAAGTCGCCCTCATCACTGGCATCACCGGTCAGGACGGCGCCTACCTCGCCGAATTCCTCCTCAACAAAGGCTACATCGTCCACGGCATCAAGCGCCGCACCAGCCTTTTCAACACCGACCGCATCGACCATCTCTACAAAGACCGCCACGAGAAAGAAGTACGCTTCTTCCTCCACCATGGTGACATGACCGATAGCTCCAGCCTCATCCGCATCATCCAGCAGGTTCAGCCCGACGAGATATACAACCTCGCCGCCCAGAGCCACGTCGCCGTCAGCTTCGAAGAGCCCGAATACACCGCCAACTCCGACGCCCTGGGTGTGCTGCGCCTGCTCGAAGCCATTCGCATCCTCGGTCTGGAAAAGAAAACACGCTTCTACCAGGCCAGCACCAGCGAGCTCTACGGCCTGGTACAAGAAATCCCCCAGAAGGAAACCACCCCCTTCTACCCGCGCAGTCCGTATGCCGTAGCCAAGATGTACGGCTATTGGATCGTTGTCAACTACCGCGAAGCCTACGGCCTCTACGCCTGCAACGGCATCTTGTTCAACCACGAAAGTCCCGTTCGTGGCGAAACCTTCGTCACCCGCAAGATCACCCGCGCCCTGGCGCGCATCAAGCTCGGCCTGCAAGACTGCATGTTCCTCGGCAACCTGGATGCCAAGCGCGACTGGGGCCACGCCAAAGACTACGTCGAAATGCAGTGGATGATGCTCCAGCAAGAAAAACCTGAAGACTTCGTTATTGCCACTGGCGTGCAGTACAGCGTAAGAGACTTCGTCAATGCCGCCGCCAAAGAGCTCGGCATGGAAATCCGCTGGGAAGGATCTGGCGTTGAAGAGAAGGGCTACGACACACACGGCAAATGCGTGGTTGCCGTTGACCCACGCTACTTCCGCCCCACCGAAGTCGAAACCCTGCTCGGCGATCCCAGCAAGGCCAAAGCCAAGCTCGGCTGGTGGCCCAAGACCACTTTCGACGAACTCGTCGCCGAAATGGTGCGTGAAGACCTTAAATCGGCCGAGCGAGATGAACTAATTAAACATCATGGCTTCAAGGTCATGGACTACCACGAATAAACGCCATTCAATTAGCGCCGAGTTTCAATTCTATTGACTGAGACCACGGAGCCTGACTTTTGAAGCCACCTAAACCAAAACACTGAATCCACAGAAATCCTCAAAACAATGTGTCTCAGTATGGAAATCATATTTAAATCATGGAAAGCCTGAAATGCTAAATATCGTAATCCCAATGGCCGGCGCCGGTAGTCGTTTTTCAAAAGAGGGGTATAAAGACCCCAAGCCCCTTATTCCAATCGCTGGAATACAGATGATCAGACTGATCATTAATAATTTGCGACCGAAGGAAGACCATCGCTTCATATTCATTTGTCAACAAACACATGTGGAAACCTACGGCCTTAGAGAAAAACTCTCTGCCTGGACGCCGCAATGTGAGATTATTGGTCTAAAGGGGCTCACAGAAGGCGCAGCTTGTACTGTGCTCGCCGCTAGGGATCTTATCGATAATCAGACTCCACTAATGATTGCCAATAGTGACCAGTATGTAGACATCGATATCAACGAATATCTACAGACGATGGATACGAAACAACTCGATGGGCTAATTATGACGATGAAAGCAAATGATCCGAAGTGGTCCTTTGTTGGCCTAAACAATCAAGGACTAGTCGAACGAGTAGTTGAAAAAGAAGTGATATCTGACGAGGCAACAGTCGGCATTTACAACTTCAGGCGCGGCTGCGATTTTGTTGCAGCGGCAGATGAAATGATCGCTAACAATCTCCGAGTAAATAACGAGTTCTATGTTGCACCGGCTTACAATCAAATTATAAAGGCTGAAAGACGAATCGGTATATTTAACGTTGGAAAAGAAGGGGATGGAATGTATGGACTGGGCATTCCAGCAGATCTCGAGTTTTTCCTGAAGCACCCCGTACACGTAAAAGCCACAGAAATTGCCACTATATCATGAAGATACTGTCTCATCGTGGGTACTGGAAAGTCGAGGCGGAAAAGAATACCGAGGCAGCCTTCAGTCACTCATTTTCACTAGGCTTTGGCACTGAAACGGATGTCCGTGACTTCAATGGAAGGCTGGTAATCTCGCACGACATTGCTACCGGCACAGAAATCTGTTTTGAAAAGTTCTTGGATCTAGCAAATCTGCATAACCATAGCGAGCCGCTGACATTAGCATTGAATGTCAAAGCTGACGGGCTTGCATCGCTCATTGGTCGCACGATTGAAGATTACAAAGATCTCGACTGTTTCGTTTTTGATATGTCGGTGCCGGATATGCGGGACTACTTGAATAAAGCTATCCCTGTTTTACGCGGATGAGCGAAGTAGAGCAACAACCAGCATGGTTGGAGCGGTGCGAAGGCATTTGGCTGGATGGTTTTGAGTCGGAGTGGTTCACCAACTCGCTTATTCATGATCTGTTAAGTAGAAAAAAGCGTGTATGCATTGTCTCTCCAGAACTTCATCGGCGCGACCACCTAGCCTGCTGGAAACGTATCAAGCCGATGGCAGACGAGCCCCTACTCATGCTCTGTACAGATTTCCCCGAGCAGGCTCTGAAATTCTTTGAAAAAGACTAGAAGGATCAAAATGACTATTAAGGCAGTACTGTTTGATATGGATGGAGTGCTGATAGATGCCAAAGAATGGCACTACGAAGCACTCAATCGGGCGCTAGAGCTATTTGGAATGCCTATATCTAGGTTTGATCATCTCACAACATTCGATGGTCTTCCAACGAGGAAGAAGCTTGAAATGCTATCTCTTGATCGTGGCCTGCCGAATCAGTTGCACGAATTTCTCAATGAAATGAAGCAGCGATACACGATGGAGATCGTTCATACGCAATGCAAGCCAAGGTTCGTTCACGAGTACGCACTGTCCAGTCTTAAATCAAGGGGATATAAATTGGCTGTATGTTCGAACTCAGTTCGGGCCTCAGTAGAAACGATGATGCAGAAAGCCGAGCTCGAAAAATATCTCGAACTTATGGTGTCGAATGAGGATGTCTCCAAGGGTAAGCCCGATCCTGAGATGTACATTAAAGCCATGTCATATTTTCAATTTCAGCCCGATGAATGTTTGATCGTGGAGGATAATGAAAATGGAATCAAGGCGGCACAGGCGTCAGGCGGTCATCTTCTGGTGGTTCGTGATGTAGCCGAGACCAATCTCGAAAACATTACAGAACGAATTCGCGAGATTGAATCTGCGATCAAGGAGAAAGTTGCGCTATGAATATCTCTGTACTTATCTTGGCTGCAGGCCAAGTAGGATTCGAAACCCACGACGGCGGCTACCCGCTTTGTTTGACTGAATTCGACGGTTTATCACTGCTCGAGCGAATTGTTGTAAACACCCGTAACATTGAAGGCGCCAAGTATGCGTTTGCGTTGCTCAACAAAGAAACGGAGCGCTTTCATCTTGACAAGGTTGCCAAGCTCCTTGCGCCAAGTGCGGTCGTCATCCGCACGCCTGAAAGCACGCAAGGCTCAGCTTGCACGGCGCTGCTTGCGGCAAGTCAATTAGATCCAGAGAGTGAATTGCTGATCATCAGCGCCAATGAGCTTGTTGACGTAGATTTTTCGGAGGTCGTGACCGACTTCAGATGCCGTAAGCTCGACGGGGGGCTACTTGTCTTCCGTTCGGTTCATCCGCGCTATTCCTACGTTCGCCTAAACGCAGAGAGGCTGGTAACGGTGGCTGCGCAGCAGGATCCTATCAGCCATAATGCCACCGCCGGGGTATTCTGGTTTGCCAGAACTAGGGATTTCACCCAGGCAGCCATGAACTTGATTCGGAAGAACGCAAGCGTAAACGGTAAGTTCTACGTCGCTCCAACATTTAATGAACTTATCCTTAAGCAAGGGCGCGTTGGGGTACGAGATCTCGAGCTTAATAAATATAGCCCCCTCAAGACTGAGCGACAAGTGCAGCAATTTGAACACGGATCTCCTGTATGAAACACGCTCGATTAGAGGATATGGTCAAAGGATGGTTTGTTGGCAGTTTCTCCCCTTCGGCGCACCAGACACAGGCATGTGAAGTCGCCGTCAAGCATTACACGGCAGGAGACCGCGAGTCCGTGCATTATCACCAAGTCGCTACAGAGATAACTCTCGTTATTTCGGGACATGTTCGCATGGTTGGCCGAGAGTGGGGTGCTGGCGACATCATCGTACTTAATCCTGGGGAAGCAACGGACTTTGAGGCTCTAACCGATGCGGTAAACGTCGTTGTCAAAACTCCAGGGGCGCTGGACGACAAGTTCTTGGTAGAGGTAGATACAGCTCAGGAAAGGCAAAAAAAATGATGAGCGTTGCGCGTAGAGCAAAGAGACTTCTTGATCCCGTGGTCGACCTCCGACAATTCGCATCATCAGTGCTGTATTACGGGAGATATTTCAAAGACCTTTTCGCATATCGCTCGATGAATGCAGGCAAGGGTTACAAACGTCCAGTCTCCAGAATCCCTGTTACAGAGCTCTACCCGTGCCTTCACGACAGAACGGCGACTACGTCCTTTGATCATCATTACATCTATCTAAATGCTTGGGCGTTTCGCCGAATCGTTACCAGCAGTCCAGCTGAGCATGTCGACGTTGGTTCGCAGCTGTCTTTTATCACTCTCTTGTCCAGCGTGGTTCCGGTCACATTCATCGATTTGCGTCCGGCGGACATTAAGCTATCTAAACTAGAAGGCAAAAAAGGAACGATTCTGAGTCTTCCCTATTCCGACGACTCTGTGCATTCTATGTCGTCGTTACATGTCATCGAACATATCGGCTTGGGCCGATATGGAGATCCTTTGGATCCGAAGGGAACTGAACTTGCAATGACAGAGTTGGCGAGAGTAATTGCCCCAGGTGGAAAACTTTACATCGGCGTGCCAGTAAGTAAAATAGAAAGAATTCGCTTTAATGCCGATCGAGTTTTTAATCCCATAACAATAATTAACGCGTTTTCCGAATTGGGCTTAAAGCTTGTTGAATTTTCCTATGTGGATGATTCGGCTAACATGCATTACTGCGAATCACCAGACACATTTGATAACTGCACTTTCGCCTGCGGTATGTTTGTATTCACTAAAGAAATGGCTCTTTGAAAGCTAGTGAAATAAAAATGGAAGATGCAATGTCTTGGTATCGAGAGTTTCAACAGTGTGCCAACAATACCCTGAATAGAATTCGGCAATTGTCACCGCGAGATGAAGTTATATTGTCTCGCTCTGCCTGCCTTGGTACTGGAGTTCAATCACTCCTAAACTGGGGGCGTTCGATCAATCACCAGAAAAACAGAGCAGATCTGATTCTAAACCGTAAGAAAATCGTCACGATACCTGAAGTCAGTCGCTTACTTCTGCGCAAAGACATCCTCAGCCTGATATACGCCCAAAGGTTAGATATTTTTTCGTACCGAAGGGTCTCGTCGGTCGTATTCGATAGCTTCTCCGAACTCGTTGATCGAGAGTTCATAACGAGGGACGGCAAGCGGTTCTATGCGGTCAACGGAGATGTCAACAAAGAACTGCTGGTACATGAAGGCGGAATTTGTGGTGAGTTACTAGATCTTTCCAACATTTTTGAAATTTATGAAGAACTTTTTTCAAAAATCTACGAACGCTACCAATGCAAGATTATATTTATAAATTTTCCATCCAAATTTGAAGAGCGACAACTCTACCAAGAAAGGGCGAAAATTATCGCAGAAGCAGGTAGAAAGCTGATGAGGCACAACGACTATTTCTTTAATGTGGAACTGCCGTCAGACATAGTTACACAAGGAAACGATCATTTTCCCTACCACTTTTCCGAACAAACTTATCTAACGTGTGCTGAGTACGTGCAGGAAATAATAAGAGCAGGCGCTAATTCGACATTAAAGTGATCATCGAAGATCACATGTGCATCAGAGCTGAACACATAGGTAAATCCGAGTGATATTAAATTGAAAATTATCGCGTTAAAAGGTGTAGTAACTGATATCTCTATCTCTATAATCGCAGTTCTTACCGCGATAGCGTGCATCCCTATTTACCTCCAGTATCTGAGTGTTGTAGACTACGGAGTATGGATTGCAATATCTTCGGTAGTGGCAATTATCGCTTTCCTGGATGTTGGCATAGATCAGTCATTAACCAATTCAGCGATAGACGATAATGTGTACCACCAAGAAAAATTTCTATTGCACTTAAAGGCCAATATAACAATAAAAATCTTTATTGTTATTATTATGGCAATAATAACCTCTATAGTATCTTGGCAGATAGAAAATCTGGTCAATATTGGTCAGCAATCTAGCAGGCTCGTTGCGATAGTTTTGGCGATAGCCATCATTAATCTTGCCCTCGGGATGTATTTGGCCTCTCTGCAATCGATACTCTTTGCGCGAAAGAAGTTTGTTATAAACTCAATAAGCATTAACATAATAGCCATTGGGAATAGCACTATCCCAGTTGCCTTGCTCCATTTCGGATTCGGTATCCTAGCATTTCCAATTTCTGCTCTAATTTCAACTTTGGTCTCTGCGGTTATTGTAATAAGTCATTATAAAAGAAAGGAATTCAAAACAATTCCGATTAGTCCGTTGTCGCTTTTTTCAATTAATTCCTTGAAATCCGAACATATTAATCTGCTAGCGACCTATACAACTTCATTTCAAATGCTCAAAATTACATCACAGCTTCGAACTCACGCGTTAGTTCTTATGCTGAATAGCTTCTTGGGTCCAGCAGTCAGTGCAAAATATGCACTAAGCGCTAGATTGCCTGGTATTGCATCCCAGTTTGCGGCAAAAGTCTTCCAGCCATTTTATCCCTACATTGGGGAATCATTCTATTCGGGCAATGAATCACGTAGCGCACTTATTATAAAAGCGCTCACGCTAATATCGATTCGACTCTCTGTTTTTCTATTTTTATTGCTCTCTTTTACTAACGAAATATTTGTCAAACTGTGGGTTGGGAATGCTAATTATCTTGATGACGCTTCAGGCATGTTGATTATTTTCAACGCAATGATAATAGTTGCGTTTTGTAATTTAGGTAATTTTATATTTGTTTCTGGAAGATTTGCTGCGTTATGGAAGATGTCACTATTGGAAATCGTGTTCGGCGTTGGCGTTGGAATTATTTTACATAAAAACTGGGGAGTTGCAGGTGTCATTATCGCGTTCTCACTGGGCTCAGTAGCGTACTTTTCTTACTTAGTAAGCCATGTGTTTAATAGACTTCAAATATCAATTCTCGATTTCTTCAAAAATTCTATCGGTTACGTTTTAATCCCAAGTGCGATGACCTTATCGGTTCTCATTCTTTGTAACCTTACGGTCGAAATCAACAATTGGTGGAACCTGTTCGGGATCGCCGTTCTATCGACTCTTGCGAATTTACTACCAATTGAGTTTCGTGTGATTTGCAGGCATAGAAAAAGTGGTAGGAATGTAGTGATTGCGAATCTCTTTCCCTTTGCTGACAACATCAGCCTTCTAGATAAGCGAATCTAAGTAATCAGGCGAAATTAATTTGAAATTTAGTGCCAAACCCATCGAGCAGTTCGCTGATTTTGGATCGAAAGGACTCTTTCGACCAAGTGGTGAACTCGCGCCAGTAATACTTGGCGTTTTTCCAAAGAATTTCGATCATGTTCAATTCTGGACTATAGGGTGGCAGGTAGCAGAGGAAGGTATTGAACTCCTTCATCCAGCGCAAAGTGAGACTGGCATCCAATCCATGGTGAATGCGTGCATTGTCCAGGATGATGAAGGTCGGCGCCGGCTTGGTAATCTGAGGAATCAAACACTCCATGAAATCGACGAAGGTTTCGCGGTTGACCGTGGAAGTTGCTTGAGCGTGATACAAGCGCTGCCCGGCAAAGTCCAATGCGCCCATGACCGTCACGCGCTGGTGATGGGCTGGGGTCACCGCATGCGGACAACCGACCGGCGACCAGGCGCGTTGCACCGGTGGCGAAGCAGAGAAACCCGCCTCGTCGTAATAGAACAACTGGCAACCACCTTCCCGTGCCCAAGTCTTCAGACCGGCAAGTTCGTTGGCGCAGGCGGCAAATCGTTCCGGGTTGCGGTTTTTTTAAACTCATTCGTGTGCGTTTGAAGCTGAACCCGTTTTTCCGAAGAATGACGCCCAGTCGATCGAGTGAGAGCGGAAAGGGATGGCCATGAATCGCTTCGGCACGCTGCACGATGCCGCGCAGGGTCAGCGCTTCGGTCCGTGCAATCTCGGTCACCGTCGCAAGCCATCCCTCGCTCAACTTGCGGGGCCTGCCACCCGCATGTCCGCTGATCAGGCCAACAAGCCCTTCTTGTTCCCAGGCGTGGCGCCAGTTGTAGATCGATTGGTGACTTACCCCGCACTGCTGACCAATCGCGGTCGGATGTTCGCCTTTGCTCAGCATCAACAATCCCGAGGCACGCAACCGCGCATCCCGCCAGGGATGATTGATCGACAGTTGGAAAAGCGTTTCGCATTCACAAGGGCTCAGGTTCAGGGCTATTTTCATCAGGTGCTTTCGGGAGTCAGGTCTTGACTGTCGAAAGCAAATTTCAATCCAGTTTTAACGAATTACTTAACGGCATTCCTCTTTGTATTATGTATTATCAGACAAAATCTATCGCCCAATCTTGTGCCGTACTGAGTGAAAAGACACAAGCATAATGAACCCATTGGCCGTGAATTACGACGCTGCATCTCTCGATGCTAGTCACAACAGAGCGCGCTTCGGCTTGGTAATTCAGGGGCCTCGCTTTACTACCGGTAATGGGCCGAATAATTACGCATGTGGTGGATTTGACTCGCTCGATACAGTAAAAGAAAACATAAATCTATTCGGCCCACGAGTTAATAATATAGTACTAAGTACATGGAGTGATAGTGGCTTTTGCCGTGACTTACTGGGAGACAACATAACTCTCATCGAATCGATTAAACCAGTTGGCTTCGATTATCTAAACCAACAAAAACAATTTATATCAATTTTCGCAGGTGTAAATTTTCTAGCTTCAAATAGCGACTGCACGCATGTAATTAAAATACGTACGGATCAATCAGTTCCCTTAGAGTTCATTGATTGGATTGAAAAATTATTTGACGGTGAAAACAACCCAAACTTGATCGTTTGTAGCGATCTTATTTCAAACTTACCCTTCTATGCGGGTGACTTTGTTTTTGTTGGTGGCATTAATAAAATTCTTGGCTTTGTTAAGAGTGTTCTTCGCTCAGACAGACAACGTGTCGCTCTTAACAATTCGATGGATTACACGTTGAAGCGGCTAATAGATATTGATGACGAAATAGCCAATTTATTCACTAGCGGAAATCCCCTTGTGAATCAGTGCAAGCTGGCATATAGAAGCGATGAAATCATGTATGCATGGAGTCGGGCAATTAATTGCTACGTTACACCTTTATCCAAGAAAATATTTTGGAGAATTGTCTGGCGGGGCCGACCAATGTCACAAGTTTTCGACGAGAATAATAACAATTTTATTTTTTACGAAGATTGCAGGGTAAATGGTCGACATCTAGCGAATGCTCCTTCAAATGTCTTTGCTGCTGAAATGTCTGCTGAATTAATTGGTGAAATTTGGCGGTACTTAAAAGAATACCTGAAGTGTATTGTTCGATGATTTGCTTCAATCATTCGAATGCACTCCACATTGGCTCCTAATTCTAGTTAAATCAATGCAAAACTACGGTCCTCTTGTAAGTGTTCTCATACCCTCGTATAACATGGAAAAGTATATATCCTGCTGTATCGAGAGTGCCCTTCGACAAAGCTATTCCAATATAGAAATTATTTTGTGCGACAATGCATCAACGGACAATACATTTTCTTTGGCGTCCGAATATTCTGATCCGCGCTTTAAATTATTCAGGAATGAATCGAATATAGGTGCTATTGCAAATTTCAACAAGCTTCTCACTTTGGCAAAAGGAAAATTTGTTAAATTCTTAGAGGCAGACGATTATTTAGACCCTGACTGCGTTAAGAAGTTGCTTGCCCCTCTGCTGAATGACCCGGAATCCGTGATGTCTTGCTGCGGAAAATATCTGATTAATTCGGACGGACAGGTTACCGGAGAGCATAAGAAGCCCAAATCGGAAACTGTTTCCGGTGAGTCGGTAGTCAAGCGTCTGCGGCAGATGGGCAACGAATTTGGAACGCCCTCAGATATACTCTTTTCCCGAAAGGCTATTGAGCAAGCTGGTGATTTCGACTCCGCGTTCGGTAATTACCTTAATGACTGGGATCTTTGGATTCGTATAGCGAAACACGGCCGTGTTTGCTTCGTTGCGGAAGCTTTAGCTTATGTGAGGCGTCACCCAGGTCAGATCGGCGCGATCGGTGCGGCAGATAACCGAGACATACGTGCAAGCTCACTTATGGTTCGAAAAAATTTCGACGACCGAACTGAGGCAAATCTGTTGCTGGTACATTTTTCTTCAGAATACGTCCGCCGAGCAGTTGGTCGATTTCTTAAACGCCCAAGCCAGGCAACTGGGCGATATATGCTTGAAACTTTCCGTATGATTAAGGAGGAAATTGGGATCGAATTGACCGTAGTATCCGCTATCTATTTTCCTACAATTCTTTTATACCTGCGGCTTCGACATCGCATGATGCATCGCAGCTGACGATTTATCAGAACTTACTCTAATGAATAAAATAATTCGTCTTGCTAAGTCTCGCCTGAGAAATACGCTTGCTTACAAGATCATGGCCCACTTATTAGGCTCGATACAATCAGTAAAAATTTGGTATGGAGAACATAAAGCAAAGGCAAAAGTTACAAAGCTCGTAACGTTTGAGAGCCTTCTTGATACTAACTTAGTGCTGCTTGACTTCCAGAGTAATCTGAAGGAAAGGGGTATCAACTGGCCTCCAGAAAAGATCAAGGGTGAATTACATATAGTCTACGCAAGCTTTCCATCTATCTGGGAAGAAATTAACATCCCACCGGCGTTTGAGGAATACGGTCGTCTCTCTTGCTACTTTACAAGGGACAGAGGAATTGATATCAGCGACCGTTCTGAGGCCAGAAAAGCGATCGATTTGGACTTTCCGGTATGGGTATCACGGCTTCACGAACGCGATCCCATCGATCTAGTTGTCACTTATTTCTCGGGTGCTGAGATTTCCGGGGAGACTGTAGAGCGGATCAAAAAACTTGGTGTACCAATCGTTACGTTCCACTGGGATGATCGGCTTCACTTTTTTGGGAGGAGAATTCGGGATCATTGGTCTGGGCCTGTCTCGGTTTGTAAAAACTATGATCTCAATCTGACAAACTCACCCGATTCTCTGTTCAAGTACAAGGCTGAAGGTTCCTTGGCGATCTTTTGGCCTGAAGCCGCCAATCCAAAACACTTTGCACCAGACAATGAG
>FUWD013023128.1_pt1 | contig 12216 bp, 12 predicted proteins | sample 1063281 | NCBI WGS metagenome assembly FUWD01 (sample SAMEA79048168, study PRJEB19326) | metagenome | biome: marine
CCGTTCCTTTCATGCCTGCCTTCATCGACGCATATCGCGAAGACGGCACGGTCCGAGACGGCATACTCTGTGTACCGCCATGCACATCGGAAGCGATGAGGGATGGCGACGCGGTTCCGGACGGAGTGGATGAACGGACACCGGCAAGAAATCCGCCCTTGATACCATGCACGGCGGCGCTTCCGATTTTCGAAATCCCATCCGAGGAGCGCACGAAGCTTCCGGAAGTCGATGCGGCCGATAGGGCTACCGCGGATGAGCCGGAAAAGCCCTTATGGGAAAATCTGGAAGCAGGTTTCTTTTCGCCGGCCGTCTTGGGCATGTCCGTTGCCGGTCCGGTTTTTTCGTGAAAAATCTTTCCCGAGGTCAGTCCGCTCACAAGCTCCCGCTTACGTTTGCCGGTCGCTTCCGTGAGTATGAGGGCCATTTTTCTCGCTTCCAGCGGAGTGATCCTCTTCTCCTTGGCCATGGTCTTTGCGATATCGCCGACATCGGTCACACCCGAAACGCCCCAATCTTTATAACGACTCCGGTTCTGTCCACCCCCTTTTTCGATGATCAGCTTTCCGAGAAGCTGTTTCTCCGCATGTGTCGTGATGATTTTCTTGAGCTCGGGATGCTTCTCGATGACGAGGTCCGCGGCCTGATACGAATGGCGATGGACCTTTCGGACGTCGTCCCACGAAACGACGATCTTGTCGCGCCTTTCCCTCCAGCCCTTTCCATACATGATACCGGGCATAATCGTAATCGATATGAGCGCCAATGGAATCGGAATCGACGCGTGAATCCCCTGTCGTTATGTGCGCGATTCATCCGAAGATCCTCTGAAAGACGGTCCTTTTTCGCACGACCTTTTCGGACGGGTTTTCGGCATCCTCCGCCGACTGATCGGAGCTGATTTCGGCGCTATTTTTCAGGGTCGTCGTCGGACGTTCGTCTTCCGAAGCGGATCCGTTACCGGACTTCACGAAGTATTCCTTGGAAGGGTCGCGATTTTCTGACAGGAGTGCCGAAGCGATTTCCTTTATTCCTCCCTTCGTGATATGTGAAGTGCCGTTATACAGATCCTTCAGTACGATGCGCAGGGTATCCGAATCCAGCTCGCTTTCCCGATCCATCGCCTGCATGACGGCGTCGTGAAATTCCCGTTGTCGGATCCTGTCATACAGTGCCCGGGAAATCTTTGGGTTCTTCAGGAATTCTGACATCATTTGGCTGGTCTCGAAGCGGCGGGAAGCGCTTCCCGAAAAATAGCTCCTATCAAGGATGATCGTTCGCATAGTTTCATGGAGCCGGCAACGGCATTGAAAGACTAATTACGGGAGATAACTCATCGGGTTCACGCTTGCGCCGATCGGGATATATACCCCCTTGACGCTTGACGATTCCACGACCTTATATGAACTTAATGAGAACACAGAAAAGTGTAAATGTGTTCCACAATACGGACACTGTTTCGACGGCTTTGGAAATACATATCCAGTATTTCCCATAAGTCCAATTTTACCACCAGCCTTGATGGTATCACCCTTCTTTACGGACTGAGAAGAGAGGTGTCCATAGAGCGTTACGAGACCGTTTCCATGATCGATGGCGACCCATTTTCCATAGGCGTACTTTCCGCAGTTTCCAACGCCGATGATCTTCCCATTTGCGGACGCTAAAATCGGTGTTCCGAACGAGTCTGCAAAATCCACGCCGTTGTGTTTTCCCGACGCGTATGCCGTTTTCGCGAACGAAGTCTTACCATAGCCCTGCGAGATAGTCGGGTCGTCAACCGGGTATTCCAGAAGCCCCTTCCGGGCGGACGGCACATTGTCACCCACAGACAGACCGGACTCCAAATCCTCGATTTCACCCGCGATCCGTTGCCTCTGCTCCTCTAGGGAGTCTACGAGGGATGCGTATTTCGTCTGTTCGGTCTGCGTTTTCGACAAAAGCGCCTGCTTGTTTCTCTGTGCCGTTTCCAGCTCGTCATTCTTCTGGGCAAGCCGATTCTTCAGGCTGTCTGTCTCGATTTTCTGTTTTGTCAACGTATCCTGCTCGCCTTCGAGAGATCGCTTCGTCGAGGCCATATCCCGGAGAATGACGATGATGCGGTCATTCGTCTCCGACATCCAATCATCCCGCTTCATCAAAAAGTCGAAATCGTTTCCAGCCACCGCCAACATGACTCCGGACCCGTCGCCCGACCCCGAATGATACTCCCGTATAAGCTCGGAAAGGATCTGTCGCTCACGTGCGATAACGCGCTCCTTTTCAGTAATCTTCGATCCGACATCTTTCAATCCCTCACCGATTTCGGAGAGCTCCCGCTCAGTCGATCGTATTTCGAGCTCGAGTTTGGACGTCTGGGCGTCGAGCCCCTCTATCTGGTCCGCCAAGGTCGCTCCCTGGACCTTCTTTAGTTCGATGATCTTTTCGTATGCCTTTATCTTGGCATTGATTTCCTTGATCTCGTCCTCGCGATCCTCGATAGCATCCTTCTGGTCCTCGGTCAGGGCCGCGCCGGTACTGAGCCCAAGAACCGCCGGCATAAACGGACACCACAAAACCGACACGATACCGGCCACGAAAGCCAACGAAATAAATAGGTTACGAATCCGCTGTCTCATACGCGGATTATAGCACATTTCTGGCTTTGGCGGAATGGGCGGCGGCATCAGGACATGAAATCGCGATCCCGCTCCGAGCGAGCGCGCCACGCGATGAAATTGATGAAGAGATGCAGAATCGTCACGACGACGAAGAGCGCCCGATTACGCTCCGCGTCCGACACGATCTCCGTCGCGTAATAATAGACGACCGGAAAGCAGATGAGCGGCAATGCGATATCTGCCAAAACGTTTCGAATATCCTCTCCCAGCTTCGCCTTTTTCTCGAAGAACTCCCAAGCGATGGCAGCAAAGAATGTCGCAAGAAGGCCGAATCGGCCGGGAACGGAAAAGACGACCGAAGCCAAGGCCGTCACCGCGCCGAACAGGAAATGAGGTATCGACCAATAATCGATGGCATGTTTTTTCATGAAGCGTGTCCGTTCAAATGACTTTCTGAAAAATCGTATCGGTGGAACGGGAATCCCAATCGCATCAATAGCGCTTTCAGAATTGCCATACAACAAAACTATCGAATATCAACAGTGTACACGACATTTATTCAACGATTCGGAAATGCGAGACAGTGTCGCTTTCTTCCCTATGACCCAGGCGATATCCTGCGGCGGGGGCGACTGTTTCGTTCCCGAAAGGGCCACGCGCAGCGGCCACAGAAAATCACCCCGTTTCTCCCCGGCGGCTTCGAGCAGTATCTCGCCGAGCCGTTCCCGGGTCCAGTCCGCATCAGCCACATCCGTCAGTATCCGTTTCGCGTTTTCGAGCGCGGCGGACGTATCCTCGGCACTGTTGCCCTTCCACGGCAGAAGCGAAGGATCGACATCGGGTTCCGCGAAAAGAAACGGGTGCTCATCGCCGATCCCGGAAAGGACCGAGAGCCGCTCTTGTCCGATCGTGACGACACGATGGACGTACTCGTCGGTTTTCCGTTCATCCGGAGCCGAAACATAAAACGGTTTTTGCCGAAGGAACGGGAGAACCTTTCGGGACAGTTCTTCGACCGGCATCGCTTTTATGTACTGGGCGTTCAGCCAGTCGAGCTTACGAGTATCGAATACGGCACCCGCCTTGTTTACCTGTGCAAAATCGAACGCGTCGACAAGCTCGGAAAGCGAAAAGACCTCCTTTGTGCTCCCCTGCCCCGGATTCCATCCGAGGAGCGCCACGAAGTTGATAAGCGCCTCGGGCAGATATCCCTTTGCAAGGTACTCCTCGACCGCGACGTCACCTTGCCGTTTGGAAAGTTTACTCTTATCGGGATTCAGAAGGAGCGTCAGATGGGCGAATATCGGCGGGGCCCATCCGAATGCCTCGTACAGGAGAATGTGCTTGGGTGTGCTCGGCAGCCACTCTTCCCCCCGGATGACATGCGTCACTTCCATAAGGTGATCGTCGACGACGCTCGCGAGGTGATACGTCGGATAGCCGTCCGTCTTGACGAGGATCTGATCGTCCACGTTTCCGGCATGTATGCACACATCACCGCGGACAAGGTCGTGAAATACGATGTCGCCGCGCTCTTTTGGCACATTCAGCCTGATGACGGACGGCTCGCCCGCGGCGATACGTCTTTCCACTTCTTCGGGCGACAGGGAGGCACACAGCTTGTCGTATTTCGGCGCCAAATGGTCGGCGGTCTGTTTTTCACGTAGAATATCGAGCCGTTCCCGCGAACAGAAACACCGGTAGGCATGGCCGGAGGCAATCAATTTTTCGGCATACTCGGCATATATTCCAAGACGCTCCGACTGTATATAGGGCCCGTGCGATCCCACTTCCGACACGCCGGGGTACGTTTCGGAATGACGTGATACCTCCTGTTCCGAAAGGTGAGAATCGTTCAGGAGCAGCACGCCTTCATCCGGAACGAGGCCGATGCCCTCAAGACTTCGTACGAGACTTTCGAGCGCCCCGTCCACGAAACGGCCACGGTCGGTATCCTCAATACGAAGAATGAACGTGCCCTGATGTTTCTTCGCGAACAGGTAGTTATAGAGCGCGGTCCGGAGCCCTCCGACGTGGAGGTATCCCGTCGGTGACGGAGCGAATCTGACGCGAATAGGTGAAGAAGCCATAAATCGGTCTATAAAGTCCATCACGTCGTAAACGCCATCAAATCAATCAAGAGCATATGACCCATAAGGCTTATTATCTTATGGACTTTTGACTTTTGACTCAATCGACTTTCGACTACGTCCTATCCTATCAGAAAGGCACAAAAAAGGGAAAATGACCACAGCCCTCCAAATCCTGACAAGCCGCTGCGGCTGTATAGACAGTCGGAAGAGCCATTCCATTCCCAGGAATCGCATCCATCGCGGCGCGCGTTTTCTCTTGCCGGTCAAGAAATCAAAGGTGCCGCCCACTCCCATCACGAGACGGATGCAGCCTGGATCGGATCGAAGCGACTCGAGAAAGCATTCCTGTGCGGGTGCTCCGAAATTACAGAGCACTACCGAGGCTCGTCGGATCCTGTTCGACTCGGAGTCAGACTTCGGATTCAAATCCGCGCCGTCGATTTGTAGGCCCGGGTACGATGTGATGATGGCACTGCGAACATTTTCGTATTTCGAAAGACCGCCTTCTTTCGTGGCAAGAAAAACGGGAGTCTCCGTTTTTTCCGCGACCGACAGGATAAAGCGCATCAGATCCGCTCCCGGATATCGGGAAATCCCTTCGTCGTACAAAAGTCCTGCCAATACGATGCCGGATCCGTCGGCGATGCGGATGTCCGCAGCCATCAGACAGTCCTTGAAGTCGGCATCCTCGTACGCCAGGACCAGATATTCCGGATTGACCGTGGCGATTCTCGTGAAAAGATTTCCGGTCGCGTACGAAGCGATTACCCGCTCCAGTTCATCCTGCGAACGACTATCGATCCGGATTCCGAGTATTTCGTTACGGTTTCTGTCGCGCATACTCATTTAGTGGCAATATCAGAAACATTCGTGTATCTTCATGCCTATCAATTCCCGTTCCTTGTTGTCCGTACGCTGTTCCCCGTTCACTGATATCACCCGAGTGGACATTCGTCCATGACGAGGTATTGCCGCTTCGCGCCCGTACCGACACATTCGTACAAGATGACGGATGAGACGGGTTCCGAGACGGAAATCGGTTGCGGAAAAAGTGACCGTTGCTCCTCCGAGAGAGCGGCGAATTCACGGCGTTTCACCTGGGCCAAGGTGACCCTTGGGCGAAACCGTTTTAAGTCGGCCAGTTTTCCTGCCAGTTCACGCTCAAGCATATTGCGCAGCGCGAGCAACTGTCCGTTTTCCTCTCCGACGAGTTGGATAGTCTTTATCTGACCTTCGTCCGGCGCGGTCGTAATCGTCGAAAAGGTGATATCGAACGGTTCGACTTCGGAACATACCTCCTTGGCTGTCTCCGCCATCCAGACGGCATTCTCGTCCGTGACAAAGCCAAGGAACTGGACGGTTACGAACAGGTTTTCCGGACGAGTCGGAAATACCGGCAAACCGACCCATTTTTCAATGCATTGCGCGATCCGCGTCTTTGACTTTCCGGACAACGGTATACCGAGATAGAGTTTGCGTTCGTTCATATCGCATATATCATACAGTAGAAGCCTAGCAGAAAACGTACCGTCTTCGCAAACGGCATACGTGAAATAACACTGTTATTATCTGGTATTCGGTAGGATCGTCGTGCCTCCATCCGTATGGAGTTCGATTGGAATATCGCGAAACGAGGCAACTTTGGTGGCGGGATCGATCGTCATGGATACGAGAAGACCTTGTTTCGTGTCCTCACGCAGGTACTGGTCGAAAATGAAGTTTCCGAGCGAATAGTAGATCATTTTCTCGGAATACTCCTCGCGCTCCTGGACGATATGCGGATGGGATCCGATCACAACGTCGCAACCGGCATCGACAAACGCGTGAGCGAGCGAGCGGACGTCGTCACGCACCGGCAGGTATTCGGAGCCCCAATGCGCGTACAGAATGACGATATCGGCCAAGGATTTTGCCCTCGCGATATCATCGAACGCATGAGTCTTCCCGTCGGGAGTGAATTCGTCATACCCTACGAAAGCGATACTCATCCCCCGGATGTCCTGTATCGAAATACGGTCATCGGCGGTCTGGTCCCCGAAATACGGGACCTCGGCATCGTCGAGGAATTTCCTCGTCTGTACGACACCATCTTGGCCCTGATTCAGGATGTGGTTGTTGCTAAAATTGACGGGGCCGATCTTTTCTTCCGCAAGCGTGACCGCCCAGCTCGGATCGAACGTGAATACGTAATTCTCCCGCGAGCCAATCTCGGAGGAGACACTTGTGGAAGACTTGTCGGTAATCGGACCTTCAAGGTTCGCGACCGTCAGATCATGTGCCTGGATTTCGTCCCGTACGCCGTCGAAAACGAACGCATTGCCCCGTTTCATCGCTTTCTCACGGATCCACCGATCGAACATCATGTCCCCGCCGAAGAGAATCCGTATGGGTGCTGAGTCTTTCCGATCCGGTTGCACGGTTGCTTCGATCCGGATACCGTGGTCGGAATTCGTTCGGGATGGACTCAGGGACGACTGTCCGAAATATAAAAAGATAGCGCCTGCTACGAGTAGCAGAACCGACGATACCAATATCGGTGCATACATTTTCATAGTCGGCCGTTCAACAAAATGTACGCGAGATACAGGAAGGACAGGTTTTGTACCATGAGCAACGGGATGCCGATGATGAAATGCCACTTCCGAGTCTTATGCCGGAACGTGAACATGCCCGCATAGACGCCGAGGCTTCCGAATGCGGCTGCCATGAAAAACAGCATCCCTTCGGATATCCGCTCCGACCCACCCATCCTGGACCGATTTTTGTCGATGAGCATCAATAAAAACGCCGCGATATTTACCAGGATATACGATCCCACAAACAATAATCGGGTCTCATTCATAATGTCTACGGAAAGGGTATGAGAAGCATGTTGAACAGCGCAGCTTCTCATTGATCGTACCATGTTGGCTGAACCTGTCCACCGAAAACAACCGATGACCACGGTGTCAATATCGCATTTTTCCGCGGAAAAAGATACAATACGGGTATGAACGGCGAAACGACGTATTTTTGCGATATCGCTCCGGTCGTGCCCATTCCCCTGCGGAATAGACAGGCGTATTCATACCTGTCTGAGTCGGCTCTTTCCCGCGGTTCGCTCGTCCTTATCCCGTTCGGTCCGAGGACCGTGCGAGGGGTCGTGCTCACATGCGCCAAAATCGCGCGGGCCGAGCAGCAAAGCGGACGATTCAAGTATGTGAAAGCCGTCATTCGCGAATCGTTCCTGACAGACGCGCAGATTTCACTGTCGGAAGCGATTTCGAAGGAATGCCTTACGCCGCTCGGAAAGACGCTTCGCCATTTTCTTCCGGCAATCGTGAAAGAACGCGCCGGAAACGTCGCCGAGCCGATCACGCCGAGCGGCACCGTCCGTCCGACGGAAGACGAGCGCGAAACGATTCTTACCCTGACGTCGGCATCGGACGCGAAGCCGTTTTTCCTTGAGGCGGACATGGAGCGGGCGCTACGGATCATCGCCGGAGCGAAAAAGAAGTACGGAAAAAACGCTCAGGTACTGATCCTGCTTCCGGAGATCATCGCCGTACCGTTTACGGAGTCGTTTCTGAGCGAGCGCTTCGGTTCCGAAAGGATAGCTTCCATTCACAGTGCGCTCGGAGACGGCGCGTATTTCTCGGCATGGGAGCGCATCCGTTCGGGTAAGGCCGATATCGTCATCGGGACGAGACAGGCGTTGTTCGCACCGTTTAAAAAACTGTGCATCGTCGCGATGCTCGAAGAGGCGGAGACGGTCGGTTACAAACAATGGGACATGAGTCCCCGATACGACGCTCGCCAGGTGGCATCCTCGCTCGCATCCCTTCACGGCGCGACTCTGCTTCTGACGGGATCCGTACAGGGTCTTGACACCGCCTTGGGCGAGCGACTCGGCGAGATCCGCGTCCTTCATATCGGCGACGGGCGTACCGACCATGATACGGCTATAACCACCGTGGATATGCGCAAGGAGCGCTACAAAAAGAACCGATCACTGTTCTCGGAAGAGCTCCGCGATGCGATTTTCAATGCGCGACGCGGCGGAAAGGGCGTACTGCTGATCGCCAGCCGCGGCGGACTCGACTCATTTTCGGTCTGCGTCTCCTGCAAGGATGTTCCCCGCTGTCCGCAGTGCGACCGGGCATTGCGTTCGACGCGGGAAGGAGGGTTCCGATGTCCCGGATGCGCCTACCGCACGAAATCGTTTCCGCGCTGCACCAAATGCGGATCACTCGAATTCAGGAGTGTCGGATCGGGAACGGAGAAGATCGAACGCGAGGCCGCCAGGACTTTCGGAAGCGGCGCCTTGGTCCGCATAGACGAACATTCCTTTCGAAAATCGGACCGGAAACGACCGTATGACGCGGCCATATCCGCCGGAATACTGATCGGTACCCCTTCCGTTCTCAATATCGGAAAGTTGCCGGACGTGTCCGTTATTGCTATCATGGATGCGGATAATTTCCTTTCGTTTCCGGATTTCCAGGCGGACGAACGTTTCCTCCGGGTCATCGCAAAGGCGACGGCACTGGTCTTGCCGTCGGGAACGGTTTTCGTGCAGGCGTTTCAAACGGAACGTGAGACGATCCGCCACATACGGGAAAAATCCGTTTTCATGCTCCAAGACGAGATCGCTTCTGATCGAGAAGCGCTCCGTTATCCTCCGTATTACCGCATATTCCGTATCGCCTTCCGTGATCCGGATGAACAGGCGGCGGAGGCCATCGCGACCGCAGTCAGAACGGAGCTGTCATCCGCCCTGGGGAAAAGACAAACGTTTCGGGTGTCGCCACCGATGAAACCGATTATCCCAAAGGTTCGGGGATCATACGAACGTGTCATACTCGTGACCGGCCCCCGGTCCGCGCCGTTTCCTCCGGAATTTGAACGGATACTGCTCTCGACGCCGAAAACCTGGACATTCGATCCAAGTCCCCTCTCTCTCCTCTAAGTATCTCTCTCAAATTTCATGTCGTGCTGTACATCCGAAAATTTCGATAGGAGCGCCAACCAGAGGTTGGTCACCCTCTGGGTGAAAAACCATGAAAAATGCGGATTTTTAGGCTTATCAATGCGGTGAGATTTGAGAGAGATACTAACATGCTTTTCCCGTCCATATGCTCGATATCGTTACCATAAACAGTCCGAACAGCGACATGCTTCGTCGTCGCGCCGAACGGGTGCACAATCCGACCGAGACGGCCATGAGAACACTGGTCGCGGATATGATCGACACGATGCGCGTCGCCGACGGGGTCGGCCTGGCCGCCCCTCAGATTGGACGTTCGATCCGACTGTTCGTGATCGAAACGGGAGGTCGCGTTAGCGTTTTTTTCAATCCCGACATCATACGGTATGCCGAAGAACGATCTTCATCGGAAGAAGGATGCCTCAGCGTCCCGGGTCAATTTTTGGCCGTCGAACGTGCCAACGCCATCACGATGGAATATGACGATCCGGAAGGGCGAAGGATGCGCATCGAAGCGGAAGGATTCCTGGCCGTCGTACTCCAGCACGAATACGATCACCTTGAAGGAATTCTTATGGTAGACCGGGTGGAAAATCGAACTGTATGAGACATATGCTAACGGACCCGACAGGAACGGATGACGGCGAAACGATGGATGGCACAGTGACTGCACCCCCTGATTCGGTGCCGAAAATCAGGGTCGTATTCATGGGTACCCCGGATTTCGCCAAGGAACTGCTTGAAGGGCTTCTTGACGCCGGATACAACGTGGTAGCGACATATACCCGTCCCGACAAACCGGTCGGTCGGCATCGCGAGACGACCCCGTCGCCGGTAAAAGCTTTGGCGCTTCAACGAAATATCCCGGTCGAACAACCGGCCCGTTTCGAGGAGACGACCGTCGCTACCCTGAAAGCCTATCGACCGGATATCATCGTCGTGGCCGCATACGGGAAGATACTGCCGCAGACCGTTCTCTCCCTGCCGGGATTCGGATGTCTCAATGTGCACGCATCGCTCCTCCCCCGATGGCGCGGCGCCTCGCCGGTGCAAAACGCACTATTGTCTGGTGATCCTGAAACCGGCATCAGCATCATGCTTATGGATGCCGGTATGGATACCGGACCGATATTCATGCAAAAAGCCTTTCCGATCGCCTCGGACGATACCTATACGACGCTCCTTACAAGGATGTCGGTGGACGGTGTGAGGCTTTTGAAGGAAGTAATCCCGCGTTGGATCGAAAGACGGATCGAACCGATTGACCAAGATGATTCGAAGGCGACGCTTTGTGAGCTCATCGAACGCGAAGACGGCCGCTTATTCTGGAACGACAGCGCCGAAAACATCCTGAACCGATACCGCGGGCTCTCCCCATGGCCCGGAATCTTTACGTTCTGGAAACGAAACGACGGCTTGATCCGCATCAAGCTGACCAAGATATCCATACAGAAGACAGGCCCGATCACGGAACGCACGTACGGCGAGGTATTCGAGATCGGTGAGAAAATAGCCGTCCGATGCGGTCTGGGAATCGTTTTCCTGGAAGAGCTGCAGCCCGAGGGAAAGAGCCGGATGTCCGTACGCGACTTCATCAATGGCAAGCCGGAATTCATCGGTTCCGTTCTAGGTTGAACGGTCACGAATTTCTGAAAAAGTGGTATACTGTCGGTACGAAGGCGACCTGCTTTCGAATAACATCGAACACGAAACGGTATGGAACGGCGAACCTCGACACAGGATATGACCGTCATGGCGATCGGATTCGGACTGGTGATAGCAACGATATTCTTTTTCCTTCTCAGGAAAACGCCCGATGATCGCACATTCGGTGATCGGGCCATGTCAGAAGCCACCGAAGGGACGTTCAAGCCGCCGACGATGGAGGTGGACCAGGTCCGGACGCTCCTTGCGAAGAGTCGCCAAGGCCTGACCGTCGTCGATCTCCGGCCCGACGACGCCTATGCCATGGCGCATGCGGCAGGATCCGTCCACGCCACCACTCCGGAACGACTTTCCGAAACGGAGCTCCCGAACGAAAACACCTTTCTCCTCATATCGTCCGAGGATATACAGACTGACCGCATGATATCCGAATCCCTGACCGCGACGGGTAAGCCGCATGCGTTCATGAAGAACGGTCTCATGGGATGGCAGGCATCGGGAGGTGCCGTCATCACGGAACCGGATTTTTCCTCACCCATCGACCGTTCCAAAGTATCATTCATCACGACGGAAGCGTGGAAAGTCATGCTTGAAAAGAAAGACGTCACGTATAGGATCATCGACATACGTCCAAGCGATTCCTCCACAACCGAAAAAGTCGCCGGCGCTATCGTCATACCGTACGATGAGCTAGAGAAGCGACGAGACGACATCCCGTACGCCTCAAACATCGCACTCTGCGGAACCGACGCCGAGCACGCGTTTCGGGGAGCGGTCCGCCTTTTCGACCTCGGTTTCTTCTCCGTCAAGGCACTCGACGGTTCCTGTGCCGACATCGTGCGATAGGGTCCGACATGCATTCTCCACCGACGCGTCCTCTATAAAAAAAACG
>FUWD013245611.1_pt1 | contig 12211 bp, 10 predicted proteins | sample 1063281 | NCBI WGS metagenome assembly FUWD01 (sample SAMEA79048168, study PRJEB19326) | metagenome | biome: marine
CGCAACCTCGTCTAATTTTTCGCTAAGATCGAGTAGGGGCCAGCTTCTTCCAAATTTATTATCTAAAAGCTCTTGGTCAGAAGCACCCGCGTATGGCTGACTTGCCTCATCTCCTAGGTCTTCAATACTCCCGACCACAAAAAATCTAGTAGCAGCGTCTTCGGCATCTTCTTCGATTTCAAAAGTAGAGATATTGCCTGGGTACTCAAAAACAACCTTTGTCGGCCCCAAAAGCAGTGACAGGGTAAACATCCCCCGGGTGGGGGAGGCTCTGCCAGGTCAATAGGGAACACTTTAAAAAGTTCTAGAAAAACTGGCGGTGTCAAAGTCATAGTCGCAGTCAATGCGGTACTCAAAAACCGCCGTCGGTGGTGTTCGAATACTCCTCAAGAATTTCACCAGCAGTTCGTTGCTCAAAACCTCGGTACACTTGCTTGTCCTGGTAAAACCCACTCTTGGCGTTGTTTTCAAAGTTTATTCCAATATCACCATTAGACGTAAAGCTTCCAAAATCCCCATAAACTACTTTAGAACCAAATGTCGCTAGACCTCCTGCAACGGGCTCCTCCAGAACATTAAGAATACCGCCACTGCTAAAGGTAAAACTGGTGGTAGTGGGTGTAGATATGACAATAAATCTTCCATTAAATGTGGTATCAATAAGGCCAGTGAAGAAGGCATCCACGCCCTCGACAATAACTGTATCCCCCGGCTGGGCATTGTGCGGACGGTCAACGGTAAGAGTGGCGAGGTTGTCCGTAAGCTGCTTACTGACAACATTTAAATTTCTCAGTCCGGGTAGCGTTGTGCGGGGGATGTCACCTCCCTGCAGTTCAAAAGTCACACTCTGCGCATCAGGTATCTGTGTTGCAATATGAATACCGTCCAGCTCTGGATCCACCTCAATAAGCTCTATCTCTTGACCCGGAATAATTTCGTGATCGTTGGCGGTCCTAATAGTTACTCGGCCCGCAGAGCGCTCTTTGGCGATAACAGATTCTTGGAACTCTCTAGCTGGCTTGATTATTTCACTAGCAAAATTAACCCCGCCTAGGTCATTTGAAACTTGGAACACAATATTACGTGCAAAATCATAGGTATCCACAAGGCTGCGACATGCCCCACTGGTACTAAAGCCAGCGCCGTTTGCCGATGTCGTGGAAAATTGAAAGCTGTTGGCAGACGGGACTTGAAGTATCTCTTGGACCCCATCTACCAAAGGACTGGTGAATGTTATTCGAATCTGATCCCCCACACGGAACCCATGCGCAATTTCAGTGGTGACAGTGCCGACTCCTCCAGAAACTTCATACGAAGATACCCCAACAAAATCAGACCCATACTGTATTGTTTGCCAGATATTTCGATGGTAGAAGTAGCTAAGAAATTCTCCTCCGGACACAGAGAGCTCTTTTTCAGAAACGCTGTAGCTCCTTGACCAGATAATTCCCCCCCACACGCAGACACTGTCGCGAAGAACGTATACCCCTGTGCGCCCGGGCATGGTGGCTTCGTATAAATCTAGTCCTTTGGTTGCCTCAATAAATGGGATTGTCCCACTAAAGCTGCCTGCTCTCCGGTTGGCCCGTTCAAAGGACACTCCGTTGAAGGGAACTTCACTAATGACTTCGTTACTCAGGAGGTCTGTGAGAAAGTATCGATAAATAGGGTTACTCACTAGGACAACCACCCAGACCTGTAAAAAATTTTAAGGGTGGCTGTCCCCTCCGGGTTTCCTGTGTCTTCAAACTCAATAATATTTTCTCCTGGCGCAAGCTGGATAAAATCAGCCAGCACGTCTACCCTCCCCCGCGCACCGCTAATTTCTCCATTGAAAGCAACTTCTTTATTTTTTGTGTCAATTTCTAGGATATCGGCATCTACGATGGCAGAGGCGCTTGACAGGCCGGGTGTGAATTTAACATTATTTTCTTTAATAGCGTTTCCGGCAGCCTGACGACGAGTTATCGCATCTGACACGGTAGAGACTCCAGTGGTCGATGTGAAAGGCAAGCTACCGGAAGCTCTTACAAGCCCCGCCGGGGAGACGACTGCACTAGTTATGCTCCCGGGCAGCTCTACATAGCCATAGTCAAGCCCGACAAACCCATCCGAGTCTTCTTCGGGTATTTCCTCTAGACCAGCTTCTTGCGTAAATCTGATTTGTTTAACGCTTGGAGTGGCTGTAATGGTGTGCAGCCCATCAAAATTAAACCCAACCCCAAAGACTCTAATTTTATCTCCGGTTGTCAGCCCATGGTTAAGCTCCGTAGTCAAAGTAGCTGTGGTCGCGGAGCGTTTACGCTGTGTGACAATCAGCGGCGTAAAAGCCTCTATGTTGGCTCCGACACTTTCAAATTCAAAGGTATTAAGAAAAGGGATATCACTCACTGTATATGTACCGTTAAACGCAGGATACCCGGTAATGGTCACTTGCTCACCAAAAATCACACCGTGGATGTTGTCTGTTGTGACGGTAACTAAATTTCCAATTCGAGCAATGGTATCTATTTTGCGACTAAAAGCCCTAACTCGACCATCGACTACAGAGGTTGACACGAGATTCCCCCCGGTGCTGCTAAATGTAAAAGTAGTTATGCTGGGCAGATTGATGATAGTGTAGGTCCCGTTGTACGTCTCATCTACACCTTCAATTTTAATTTTCTCCCCCTCGGCAAACCCATGAGGAGTAGAGGTAGTGAGGGTGGCTTGGTTGGCTCCACGAGCCGTGATAGTGACTTCCCTCTGTGTGGACCGGGCTCGGCGGTAGCTAAAAGTATTCGAGGTCACTCCGCTAAGGAAGTATCCTCCGTTAAGTGAAAGATCTACGTCAGTAACATTGATTGGTTCATCTACAACAAACCCATGAGGACTGCTTGTGGTTAGGGTGACTGTGTCGCCAGACATTGCTTTATTGGTGACAGCTCGGGAGTTGGTGCGGGTAATGGCACAGGTAAAAGAATTCTCAGTGGGTGTGGAGAGAATTTCATACTCTCCGTCATAGTTAATTCCGGTGCCAGAAATAGTGACATCTTCGCCCACAATAAATTCATGTGGATCACTAGTAGATATTGTTGCAATATTGGAAGCCAAAGAGGTAGAAACAATGTTTTTTGTTGGAGTTCTTTTACGTGCGTACTTAATCAGTCTGCTGCTTGGAGTGGCTGTTATTGTGTAAGTGCCGTCGAACGTAGCGTCTACTCCTCGGACAACTACGGAATCCCCTACGGAGTAACCATGGGCAACAGTGGTTTCTAGCTGAGCCTCATCGCTCTGAAGGGTTTTAAAAGTTACGGGAGCAATCGATGCGGCAACAGTGTTGTAAGTAGAAGTTGTACTAGTGGGGGTAGATGTGATGACCTGCTCGCCGTCAAACTCAGCGCCAACGTTGCTGATGAGGACCGTGTCCCCCACCCTAAAGGAGTGTTCGCTTGTTGTTGTTAGCGTAGCGGTGTCGATAAGAGTGTCTACGTTAAATGTCAGTTCTTTATTTACCACGGACCTGGCGCTTATGCCCCGGAGCGGCTGGGTGATAATAACTAGCCCTTCGGTAGTTTGGTTAAAAATCGTGCCAGGAGCCGCGTATGGACCCACAATCTCTAAGAAGCAAGGAACCGAGTAATTGCCCACATTAGTTAGTGTCCTGGCCCCTGTTGCCCCTGTAGCAGAGTTTTTTACTGGAATTTCAAATACTTCGTAGCCATCAGGATCTTCGTCGTTCCACAAGTACTTGATGGGGTCGGAAGCCCGAAGGGGAATTGTAAACTCTGTCCTACCACGCGCATTGACTACTTGGGTCTCAATCTGGTCTACCATGTACACGTAAGACGCACGTATTGGGCTAGACCCCGTTTTTAACCACGCCCCTTGATAGACCAAGTTACATGCTTCAATCAGCTTGTCTCGGGCTGCTTCTACTTTCGAGGGGTCTGTTACAAGAAAAGATCCTTCAATCTCGATAGATCGAGACATGTACCGTCCAGGCACGTCGTAGCCACCGTCTCCAGCGCTTCTGTCAATTTCTGGGACGTCTGCCGAAGGCGATTGCCACCAGCCATTAATCTCTGAAATTACCCAGACGACGCCGTCCTCATCGATGGTGTTAAAAATAAAATCTCCCAGAACAATGTTTCCCTCAAGCTTAAGCTTTTTAATCTCATCAGGGAAAAGCTCGGAGAGGCCGGTATTAACGTAATAGTTTTCCTCGGCTTGGGTAAAAGTATTAGACATTAAAGACTCCCTCTACGCATTTGAGACGCCATCTCCCTGGAGATTTTTCTGGCCAACTCGGTTTCGTTCATTCCTGGTGCTGGGTAGACATTGATGGCTGGCCCATTACCCGCAAGCATAGCAATCATTGCTCTGTCCCGTTTGGAGAGCCCGCTGGAGTCTAGCGGCTCTACACGCTCTGCCTGGCCCGCCTCACCAATAAGTGCCATTGTTCCACCCGCTGATGGGTTAACAATGCCACCCTGCGCCAACAACTGCAGAGGAGGTATACGATTTATTCTTAGGAACTCAGCACTTTTTCCGGCCATGTTTCCAAAAATAGGCCAATCTGGGAGTTTAATTTTAGAGACAAACCCATTCCAGCCATCAATAATTCCGTTAATTACAGAAATAAAGAAGTTTCCAATTCCTATACCTAAGTTCAAGAAAATTTTCTTAAAGTTGCCAATAGCTGAATTAAAATATTCTCCGGCTTTTTCGGTGTCTCCAGTGATTAGTGCCCAGACACCCATAAAAACATCTTTAATACCCTGAAAAAGGTTCCCTATAGCAACAAAAATACTTCCAACAAACTGAAGAGCTCCGCCGACAATGCCGATAATAAATCCGATAGCCGTAGCCACCCCACTCAAAGCTATGCCTATAACATCACCAAGGAACCCGAAGACCTGCGCAATTGCCTCTCCTCCCTTGGTGCCCTCTCCAAAAACAGTTTTTAAGTCTGACATTACCCCGCTAAAAGCTTCTCCGATAGCGCTGAAAAGGCCGGCAATTGCAGTCCTAAAAGTTTCGCTATTTTGCCACATCAGCATAATAGCTGTGATGACAATTCCTACTATTCCTAGGAGTCTCAACATTCCTACGGCTGGCCCCGTCGTAAGTCCGGCAAACCCTGTTTTAAACCCGGTGGCAAATTTTCCAACAATTCCACCAGCGCCTTGGAATATTCTAGTAACAAACAATCCAAATCCGGAAAAAACATTAAATAAGCCTCTAATAACCGAACCAATTGCGCCAAGGGCCAGGACGTATGCAAGAATAGGAGCAATAGCCTTCAAAAAATCTTCATTTTCATTTAAAAATTCGGTTACCCAGTCAAGTGCTTCTGCAAGAGTGTCAATAAACACCGTAAAAGACTCATTTTGAAGCAAAGCAGAGAAGTTTGCAAAAAAACTTTCAATAAATGAACCAATAGAAGCAAGAGGCCCGTTTTCTGCGCCAAATTCTTTCGAAAATCCTTTTAGCCCGTCGGTGCTGCTGTTCAATGAGGCCAGGAATTGCTTTGTCCCCGGCTGCGCACCCAGAGTGAGAAGTCCTGTAATAATATTTCCAATAATTTCAAGGACTACAATAGCGTTTTCTGTTACGTCAATGAAGAATTGTTTCAGATCGCCGCTAGCTGCCTGTTCCTCGAGGTTTGCAATACCTTCGGTGGTTATTTTTTCCAGCCACCCGAGGAGTATATCAGCGGCTCCACCAGCTTCGTTAATCTCCCCACCGAGAATCTTAAATATTGTCCGAATACCACCGAATATACCGCCAAGCCGAGCTGCTTTTTCTGCCGACTGCTCTAAACGTTCCCGCACACCGTCAAAGTCACCCTGCAGGTTTTTTAACCACCCTGAGCTGCTCTGGAGAGCCCAGTCTCCAAAAGCATCAATTACGGGCTCTGCAGCGTCTAAAAGGAGCAAAAGTCCGTCCACTAGGTTGAGGAAGGTTTGTCCTAATTTTTCAACAAGACGATCATTGGTTTTAAAAATACGCCCGGTCCTGCCAAAGTTCTCGGCGCCCAGGAAAAGATCCACGAACCCCGACGCAAGTCGGCCAACAATTCCAGACGTACTTGCAAAAAGGTCCCCTAGAGCGGGCAAGCGATCTAAAAGAAGGAACAAAGATCGGTTAAATTCTTGGAAAAACGGTTCTTGAACTGTCTTTTTAAAGTCGTTAAACTCTTTTTTATTGTCTCTAACGGTTAAAACAAATCTTTGGGCCGCAGGAGAAAGTTTGGCTAGTGCCTCAGCGAACCTATCTATACCACCACCCGCTGCATCCTTTGCGGCTTTTTCGGCCTCCTCGAGGGCTTCTCGAGCTCGGGCAATGCGGGCGTCTAGCTCTTGCTCGACTCGTCCCCCCGCTTGGGCGTCGGCAGCCGCCTGAGCAGCAGCCGCCTGAGCCCTTGAGGCATCCCTAACGGCTCTAGCGGCCTCGATTGCGGCATCTGTTTCGGCCTGTTGAGCATTAGAAAGCCGCTCTTTTGCGTTAATAACAAGATCAGAGCCCTCGACTCCGGCTCTTGTAGCTGCGTTCTCTTCCTTTTTAAGGTCAGCATTGCGGTCAATAGCTTTACGAAGGTTTAAGTCGGCTTGAGCAAAGGCAAGCTCGGCTTCTTGACGGGCCCTCGAGTTGGGGGGGAGGTCCTGGACCCTTTGTAGGCTTTCTCGAGCCTTTTCAAATTCAATTCTTGCTCTCTTTTCAGAGATAGCACCACCCTCGACCTCAAAACGCAGCTGTTGCAGCCGTTCTTTGGCCTCTTCTCGGGCGTCGTTGAGGTCCTCCAGAGCGTTTAGTGTGTCCTTCTGGGCCTGAAAATAGCCTCTTTCAGCTCGCTCCGCATTGAGCACGGCATCTGCAGCCGAATCGGCGGCTTCTGCCGCCCTTTGACGCGCTTGTTCCAGCTCTTCTGGTTTTTCTTTTTCAATTATGTTACGAAGTGCAATCCTAGCGTCACGCAGTCTTTTTAGGGCGGCTTCCTCTGCCGCTGTGTTGCCTCCACCGCTTTGCGCGTTAATGGCCTCACTTACGCCTTTAAGAGCGATTACCGCTGCAAGTCCCGCCTGCCCTAGAGCCCCCAAGGCGGCTACAAGGACAATTCCAACAGATCTGGCAGCGTTGCCTGCAAGGCCTACAAGGGCTACTAGTCCACCTCCCAAGGCTCCGATAGCTCCACCCACCCCCACAATGGCGGGAAAAGCCAGGGTGAATACTCGGTTAAGATTTCTAAATGCAATCCGAGCACGTTCGGCTCTATCCGCAAAATCTCTCGGAATAAACCGATCTATACCACTCCGCCCATCACCAGCTCCTCGGGAAAACCCTCGCCCAAAAGCTTTAGAAGTTTTTTCGCCTTCTTTTTCTGCAGTAGGTGCGGCGCTCTTAAAGCCTTCTTCTACTTGTCTTTTAAAGTCTTTAGTTACAGCCCGAACAATGATTTCAGCTGAGCCGAGTACTGCCATGGTTTACCTGTCGCTATTTCAAAGGGGAGTCTAGTTTTTCGCCAAAAGGAACTACACTATCTGGGTCAAATTGAGTTGGCGGAATGTAGGGCTTTCTTTCTGAGCCAGGAGGAGTACTATTTGCCGGAGTAGGACCACTGCTAGCCGTACTCATATTATACTTTGTATCTGAGCTGGTGAATACGGATTTGTACGGTCTTCCGTAGAGCAGTGGGTACATGGTTTCTCGTATTTTAGAAACAGCTTCTGACTCTTCAGCTGAAGAAACTCTTAAGTCTTCCTCAAAAAGGTAGTGAATTACATCAAGCATGTCTGAAGCGTCCAGCTCTAGTAGCATAATCCCGGAAAGTATAACTTTTCCGTTCACATAAGGCCAGTTATCAGCCGCCCAGTCTAGGAGCCCGAAGACTCCTGAGTAGGGCGGGCGCTGTACTGTTCTACCAACCAACCTGTAATTTCGCCGAGGTCTTCGACGGGAACAATTTTATCTGGATCATGGATAAGAGCGTCAAATCTTTCATAGCTTTCTGGTTCTAGAACAGCTTTAAAAAACTTTTCGATGACGTCGTTTGCGTTAGACGCGCGGTTGTCATCAAAACTTCCTGCAACTTCAAGGAGAACTTTTCCTTGAATTGCTCTGAAGCAATTAAATTCTTCTCCGTACAGTTTAAATTTAATTTCGTCAAACTCTTCAGTTTTTGTAGACCCAAAGTCTTTAAATTTTGTTGCCATTGTCTATTTTTCCTTTTATTCTGTGTCGTTGGAGATTCTAGTTTATCACCTTACGCATGGAGTCAGTGAGGTAACGATTCGGCCGTGTCCCCGGGTGCAGAACTATTTTGGTAAAAACAAGAGTACCTTTAACATAAAATCTTAAAACTCTTCTTTTTCGAGGAACAATGACTCGAGGACGGGTGCCCTGGTGGTGCATGAGAGCATAAGGAAGGTAAGAGCCTACTTGGACATACTGCCCTCCAAGATTGCGCCCCCTTTTTGTAGCGTGAATAGAGGCCCGTAACGCGCCGGTTTTTTTACCCGCCTGAGCCTTAGCCAGGGAAACTATTTCCCTCCCCTGCGCGGACAAGTGTCTCCCGACTAAGCCACCCTCAGAGTTTAGAACTCTCTCCACGCTTGTCTCTCTCCATCTAATATCATTCAACATTATGGGACAGCCATTGTAAGAGTCAAAACTGTAGTATGAAAACCGCCCTGAGGTGGTTCGTAGTCTAAAGTTGCAATTACCCCCAGGCCAAAACCCCCGGGGCTGGCCCAGGCATCAAGCTCATTAATACTCTCCATAAGAACCCAAGAGTCATATGCAGCAACCCTGTTGGCCGCCGTCATTGCTTCCGGGGTTGGAGGATTCCCGTTTGGCTGAGCAATGGGTACTTCCCTGGAAATAGAGATATTTAAAGTAGCTGTCCTCGGGTCATTGCAACGACGGGGCTCCGAGACCTCGTCTCCTGGCGCTCCTAGATAAATCTGAGCTAGAGAAACAACTGCTTGCTCACAGTCAACTACAGGGGATCCAAAGGTGTAGTACCGTCTTGTCGGTAGAGGCATACTAAAACTTTCATAGACGGCTTCTAGACGAGTAAGAACTTCGTTCATAAAAGTGTCAATATTTTTTGCATCATCTGATACATCAGTGACGTTGACTGGCATAGGTGTCCTTAGGGTATTAAAATAGGCCTAGCTCGATCACCCAGTTGATAGATTACATTAGAGGTTAGCAAATTAATAACCTCATCTACCTCAGGGTTTCCTAGGCTTGGTCTGCTGGCATAGAGGTCCAGAGTTCCCGGATCTCTTGGGCCAAGTATAGCAAGAAGTTCGGAGTAACTGGCACTAAGTCGAATAGTTCCCTCAATTGGGTCGAGGGTAGCAGAGCTACTCAAAGTTTCGTTAATTGTGTTTTTGTTGTTTGAAACCACAGCGTACGTTGTCCACGAGCTGTCGTCAGTGAGGAAGTCTCCTCCGAACTCGTTAAGGTAGTAAATGTTGCTTCCGCCCTCTGCGTTGAAATAAAGGTCATACGCACTAAGCTCAAAAGCGGGAGACTCCCCGGTTATTCTACGAGCCCTCGGGACATCAGGAGAAAACACTCTAGAACGAGCCCTGGCCTTATCAGGATTAGCGGTCTTAAGAAAAAGGTCTACAGCGTAGACGCCCGTTTTAAGCTCATCAATAAAGGATTGGTTGTCTAGGATGGTGTAGCTAACACCCTGCCGTGAGGCAGTAGAAACTCTTTGAGGAAGCGCACATGTGTCGTCACCCTCATAAAGTTTAACCAACTCGGTCGCCAGAAGTCTTGCCGCTGTCTTACCCGCCTGCGGGGGAGGTGACCCGTAAGTGTAGGTGACCTCTACGTTTGAAGGGCTCCACTTGGCATTAGGAGTCCCATAAATAGTGGAGTGGTCTGAAAGATAGTAGGTGCTGGAATCAATTATCTCCCCTTTTTGATCCCTAAGATTGTGTATCTTAACAACCTTACGGCCTCTCAGCCTAAGTCTTGAATAAGAAGATGTCCCGTCGCCATTAAAGTCGTGGTGAGAGTTTCGGTCGACAGAACCAACAGGAATATTCTCGACTTGACCCCCGATAAGAATAGGATAAAAATTAAATCTCGAGCCTCCGGACCTAAGATACGGGTCATAGGCTGAGACATATCTTTCGGTTACAGTGGTAACTCCGGAAAACTTTCTTCCGGACATTCCCCACAAGAGATACGAAGCATTTTTAACTGCTTCATAAGCATAGTCTGAATTAGCGTATTGTCCTAGCTCTTCGACATCTACCCAGAGGTTGCTCATTTTGTCTCCTTATTAGTAAAGCGGGCAGCCGACGGGACTCCCATCGCTAACTGCCCGCTCTGACTAATCTCTTAAGGGGTGGGGTCCTCGCTCGATGCGATAATGAAGTCGATCGGGAGGTCTGGGTTGAAGTCCTCACCACCAGGTACGTTGTACTCTGAAGTAGAGCCCTGGCTGGCAAAGTCAGTTACTGCGAGGTAGCCACGATTGCGGACAACCTCACCAGCGGGAGATACCGGGGTGCTTGCAACATCTGAAGCACCTGTCAGCAAAACCCTAAAGGTTGTGGTAGTCGGAGCTGCCGTAATAAGGTGGGTACCATTGAAGCTAGAATCAACGCCAGCAATGGTTACTGACTGCCCAACCTCAAAGCCGTGGGCGGTACCAGTTGTGATGGTCCCAACCTCAGAGGTGATGGACTTGTTCGTAGCTGTGTTTGCGCTAAGACCAAACCAACGGTAGAAGCCCTTAAGGCCTTCAGGTGCCCATGTGCCACGTGCGTAGCTGTAGGGACGCTCTGTGGCGATGGGGAACTCCCAGCGGTCGTCAAGACCTGTCGAGAAGAGCGCATTACCCAGTCCGTGTCCTTCAAAAGTGTTAGCGAGAAGGCCGTTCTCGATAACGCGGTCACCACTCTGACGCAACTTGGCGTAGGGGAAAACCCAGTAGAAGTAGGGAAGAGCAGCGTCACGCTTGCCGTCTTTAATAGCAAAGGACCAAACCTCGATGGAAACACCGTTTCCAGCGGGGTCGTCGCCCACACCAGGTGCGGCCCAACCAATGCTCTTGTTGTCAGGTGAAGCAAAGCTTCCGTAGTTCTTGCGAAGAAGCAATCCACCGGACATCAACGCTGTAAGCTCGGGGTCGGGCTCACAGATCGCAATTTCCATGGTGATTCGCTTGAGGGTGTCAGGTGCTTTGTACGAAACACAAATTGTGCCGTCAGCAGCCTTCTCGGTGATTTCGTCGCCTTCTTCGTATTCGGGTGTAAATGATGCTCGGAGAAACGCCGAAGTGGCGTAGGAATCTCCGGGTCCATTAAGCAGATTGCCTGCGGCGTCCAGTCGAGTGACTCGGATCGCCACACCTTGGACGCTGGCCGCGTAGTCCTGTGTAGCCATACCAGTGTGCTCCTATTTCTTTCTTGTTTGTGGGTTAATCGCTGGGAAGTGTCACTCGCATTGCAAAATGCATTGCTGGGTCAGAGAGCACCGCCGCTGGGCGATACGCTTTGATTCTCATATTATTAATTGTAACATCGGCACCTTGAGCCAAGGTGTCGTTTACAACCTCTATCTTGCCTAGGTGAACGTCTACGCTCCCTGTGGCAAAAATCCATTTGTTTGTGGCCGAAGCCGCTGCGTTTGTGTCCCCGATGGGGCCCTTCCCTGTGTACCCCGAGCCGATGACTACGGGGGTTCCAAGGCGAGTCATCACCTGAGCGGGGTTGTCGTCTTTTGCTTTAAGGTAAACCAACCGGGATCCCAGGATGGAGGCGACGTCGCGCGTCACGTGAATAACACCGGTCTCACCTACGGGGGAGGAAGAGATAGCCTGTTCCAGGTGCATCAAAGCGTTTTCGGGCTTAAAGGCCCCCGCAACGGGAATAGTGGCTAAGCCAGACTTGGTCAAATACATGTTTGAATTGGCAGTAGTCTCTGCCTGAGCGGCTTTACCCTCCCAGAACTCACGCTCTATCACCTTTTGAGTAACTGACTCAAGTTCTGTGATAACACGCTTAAACCGATCTTCTCCGAGAAGACCAAAAGTTGAGGCGAAATCCTCAACATCAATGTAAAAAGGAACATAGTCTAGGTAACTAGATCCAGAATCAGTCGAAATAACACCGTCTGCGACGGTCGCATCATTAACTGTTAATAGTTGAACTGATGTGGGAAGTGAGTCATACTCCTGAGAGAACTCTCTAACCCAGCG
>FUWD013190486.1_pt1 | contig 12205 bp, 8 predicted proteins | sample 1063281 | NCBI WGS metagenome assembly FUWD01 (sample SAMEA79048168, study PRJEB19326) | metagenome | biome: marine
TCTTCTTCTGAGGCACTAAGTTCAAAAATTTGCCTTCAGCAAAGTAGAGACTGGCATTTCCTTTCAGGAGGGGATTGAGAATTTTGTACATGAATGTTATTGAGAGCCACTTTGGATGAATCTGTTTGTATATCTAATTCCACATTAATGGGATTAATATTCTTACTGAAACTGAATTCCTCCAACTCCAGATTGCCTTTCCCGGGTATTTTTTGGGAGCTGTCAAATGTAAAATCAGCATTCAGCACACCGCTTAATTGAGCATCTGTTTCAAAAAGAGGGAAGAGATTATTTAACTGGTTGATGTACAAGGAATCAATCGACAAATTTCCGGAATATTGAATGTCTTTTTGATTCAAATTAATGATTGCATCAGTATAAATATTATTATTAACTCGCAAACCTAACGCAATTTGGTCATCCTCAGAAAGTGTCGAATTAAAGGCAAAATTAAGAGGTTCATTATGTATTTGAAGTGTATCTGATTTTATCATAAGAAAGCCCGTTTTTCCTGTGAAAGTAACAGGAACTTCACCGGAAATAAGAATTGCTCCTTTTACTGAAGAATTGATATGATCAGCAAAATTGAATCTTCCTTCAGGTGTTATGATTCCATCTTTCCATTTGAGCTGAAATTGGGCATTCACATGCGGATCAAGGGAGTTCAAGAAAGGGATTTCCGTTCTCAACATTTTTGTCAGTACAATGTCATTTGCAGATAATTCGGTATTTACAAAAGGAGTTTTCGAAAAAATATTAAAATCTCCCTTTAATATCAATGAACGATTACTGTTTTGCAGATCAAATATTGCTTTTTTATTCTCATAAGAAATACTTCCGGACAATTCAGGAAGTTGAAAAATATCATTCAATATTATTAGTTGAGCAAGAGATGCATGAATTTTCGGGTTCTTGGCATCGCTGGAAACCTTAACCTCTACATCAGATTGGAGTGTAAGATCAGCGATTGAATATGTGAATTTATCTGACTTTAAAGTTAAATCCAAATTGCTCTCTGATAGTTTATTTTCATTTACTGAAATATTTCCAAAAAAATCCACCCGATTAGAATCAACTTCAAAATTACCATTCGTAATTTTTGCGAAATGATCACTGTAAATTAGCTCAGATGATAGATTGCTGAATTCAAAGGAATCATAAAAAAACCTTTCTCCGATAACTTTAATGTCGATTACTGGCGTTGTATAGTTACCGCTCAGCAGCACACGCAGATCAATACTGCCCGACAAATTTTCATCAAGGGAAACTAAGTCGAGATCGTCTATTTGAAAAGAAATATTCACATCCGAAACGTTGCTTAAATAATTTGATATATATCCATCGCATAATATCACATTATTATTCCATATAATTCTGGCATTTTTCCAATTTTGAGAGAATCTGGGGCAAGCAATAATGTCACTTCTTTTAAAGAGATATTTTCATCCTGGAAAGTGCTTTCAATATTACTAATACAAACAATTCCCTTTGAGATTTCAGACAAAGTAGTTTCAAGCTCTGCATTGATTTTTGAGCTGATCAGGCTAGCATTGTTTGTGCTGATCTTTGGCACATCGTAATCTTTGACCAAAATTTTGAATTGATTTGCCTGCTTTGAATAAACTCCATCGAGCCCAATCGAACCCTCGTTTTCGGTCTGAAATGCAGACATTTTTATATGCCATTCTTTACCCTGCTGCTTTTGCAGGCTCGCATTAATTTTCTCCAGATTTTCTGAAAAGACAATTCCCCCATTACTGTTAATGCTCACTTTCCCATTTATGATTGAGATATAATTAAAACGAGTGAGTGTCTTTTCTAACGCTTCAATGTCAACAATCAGTTTTGTCTCCTCTTCATTGTATAAGGCATTATATATGATCTCCGGCGAAAAACAACGAATTTCTTTCAATGCTTGTGTGAATTGGAACTTATGCAGGATCAGCTGCCAGAAAGAATAATGAATATATAGTTGTTTTGCCTTGAATGTATAATCACCTTCCTTATGGGTGATTTCTATATCTGATATTTGAAGTATTTTTGATGTGACATTTAATGCTGAGAAGCTTATGGTCGCATTCAGTTCTCTCCCAATTGTTTTTGTAAGTCGGTTTTTTATATAGCTGTTCACGTCGAACAGATAGGTCATTCCCCAGAAAAAAAGGTTTATCATAATGATGATAAGGACAACTATCAGCAACCATTTTCTTTTTCTCATTGGTAAATAATTTTCTTGCTACTTAAGAGTCCACTCTAAAAAGTTCAATTTAAGAAAGCGAGAAACCGTTGAAACGGTTAATACTTTTTTTGTTTCATTAACCACCAACTTAAGTTAGCGGTTAATAAGAAGATATGCACTTTTAACCGATTCATCGGTTTCCAAATATTTGAAAAATTTTCTAACATATTTTAAATCACAACCTTTTTAGACTAAGCTCTACTTACTTATTGCTTAGCTTATGAAGCTTACCGTACTCTAAATTATACACTTCATCAGCCCGTTTTGCAAGTTCTTGGTTATGGGTTACCAGAAGCACTGTAGTGTCAAAGCGTTCGTTCAAGCTCCATAGAAGGTCGGTCAACTCATTGCTATGGATGGAATCCAGGTTGCCTGTGGGTTCATCGGCGAGTACAATATCAGGATTATTTATCAGCGCTCTTGCTACAGCGACTCTCTGCTGCTCCCCACCACTCAACTGGTTCGGGTAATGATATCTTCTTTCAATAAGATCAAGCGACTTTAACAATTCCTCGGAAGCCATAATACTCTCTTTATATGATTTTCCGCAGATCATTTTGGGCATTGCCACATTTTCTACAGTTGTGAGTTCCGGAAGCAAATGATGAAATTGAAATACAAAACCGATATTCATATTACGAAAATGTGCCAGATCACTCTCATTAAAAGACCGTATGTTTTTTTCTTTGAAAATTATATTTCCGGAATCCGGCTGATCGAGGGTGCCTAAGATGTGAAGCAAGGTACTTTTCCCGCTGCCTGATAATCCGGTTATGGATACTATTGATCCTTCCTTCATAACGAAATCAAGATCATCGAGAACTGTTAAACGAGTTCTTTCGGTGCCCTCGAAATAACTTTTTGTGATATGCTGTGCCTGTAAGATCATTTGACCTCTCTATTTTTTTGAGATTCGAATAATTGATACTGCCTGGAGTTGCGAAATTTTCTGTAATGGAAAGTAGGATGACAGCGCAATTATTACTCCTGCAACAAGAATTATAGAAATAAAATCTATAGGTTGATTTTCTACTACGAGATGCTCGATCAGGTAAACATCACTTTCGATTTTGATTATATCAGTATGGGTCAGCAGCAGGGAGATGAGCAAGCCAAAAATCAACCCAAGCACAATGCCTGTAAATCCGATTATCATATTCCTTGAGAAAAATATCTTTTTCAGATCCCTGTTCGTTGTACCGAGGGCTTTTAGAATGCCTATCTCTTTTCTTTTATCGAGGATATGCATTGAAAGCACACTGGTCAATCCAAAGCCGGCAACCAACACGATGAGAGCAATGATGATAAAGATCACCCACTTCTCGAGCTTCAGCAGACTGAATAGATTTTTATTAAGACTTATCCAGTTGCTCACATTATAAGGATAAGAAAGCTTTTGTTGAATATGCGACGCTATTACATCAGCTTCCTCGATATATTCCTTTTGCAGTTTTACGGAAATTCCTGAATATTGACCTGAAACGGAAAGGAATTCCTGGGCAGTATTCATCGGCAAAAGCACAAGTGAATTGTCAAATTCGAACATTCCAGAAGAAAAAATTCCTGAAACTTCAACTTCAATAGACGAGGGTATCATACCTGCAAAAGTGACATCTGCATTCATTGGGGTGATCAGCTTTATCGTATCACCGACTGAAACCCGAAGCCGTTTGGCGATATTTTTTCCAATAACTGTAAAATCACCTTCCTGTTTATAAGCACCTTCGTCAATAAACCGTCCAATATCAGAAGTTTCTATCTCTTTTCCAAAATCAACTCCTCTCACAATAACTCCTGCAATATCAGCATCTCTCAATGCCATTCCTTCAGTGTATAAGAAAGGTGCATATGCCTGTACCGCTTCAAGAGTATCCAGCATTGAGGCGACCCCTTGATATTCTTCATCATCAATAGTTTCACTACCAAATTTAAGAATGTATATATGAGAATTCACTCCTAATATGATCTCTTTCATTGTATCATAGTAACCGCTGAATAGGGCGAGAGATACTGTTAATGCGATCACTCCGATCGTTATGCCGGCAATTGAAACGAGTGAGCTAAAGGAAAAAAAGTCCCTCTTACCCTTTATGCTGAAAAATTTCTTTAGAAAGAATCTTTGAAAATCCATTTAAGTTTTAAAAAGAGGAAGTCAAAGCTTCCTCTTTCTCAGTTTATAAAAGTTATGTATTTTATTGGGTGACGGGGATACCTTTGAAAGACACCTTAAAATCACGATTCACCGAATCCCACAAGCCAAGGTTGAGAAGTGTAATGACCTCGATCGGACTCTTAATATCCTTAAAGATCAATTTTGCCTTTGTGGGTACATCCTGCACAAGATTATGCGTAAGGTTCCGGGTTTCTGTTTTGTTTGCGAATTCAAGATTTGATGGCATATATTCATTACCTTCAGCATCATATGCTTTGGTGTTATTTTTGATGATCGTGAGTTCGCGTTCGGAAATCATATTTGTTATAGATAATGTTATGGTTAGTGTCTGTTGAGTATACTCGCATTCTGTTATCTGAATTCTGTAATCGTTGAACTCGATCACAAAAGGTTCATCACTTTTCGGAACTACTTCCTGCGTTTGTTCCTGCAACACAGGCATGGTCTTTTTCTCCACCATTATATAGTTGAAAACAGTATTTGTGGGAGAAACATAGACTGTATCCATGATCTCTTTATAACCTTCTGCCATAAGAAATATGACATATTCTCCGGGAAGCAGATTGCCTTTCGATTGCTCCCAAGTTAACCCGTTCACTATGATCCGGGCATCTTTCGGCTCGACATTGATCGTTACATCAACATCTTCAAACGTTGCCAGGCGCACATAATAGGTTGTTCCTATCTTCAAACCACCCTTTGGCACATCGACTGTCAAAGGAACAAAACGGGATGACTGGAAAGTGATATTGTCTTCTCTTGAAGACACATAAAAGTAGAATTCATCTTCGTCAATGTTCTCTTTTTTATAGACTTTCTGCTTAAGGGAAAGATCGATTGGTTTATCTACTTCAACCTTAATAACAGAGCAGTAATTCATATCCATATCAGTGATCGGTTCCATTTCTGCTTTGAAATCAGCTGGTAATTTCCTGAATTCTTCCAGCTCAAACCTCATCGCAAAAAGGGAGGTAGAAAATATGAGCGAAAATGGCAAGTACGCACAATACTAAAATGCCAAACTTTTTCATTAAAAACTCCTTTTAAATTTGCGTTTTTCATATCTTAATGATGTGTTTATTTTGTCAATAATAAGTATAATATTTATTAATCTCTTTTTTAATAAGGATAAAAACAATCTCCCATCATCTTTTTCAGCTACTACAACGAATCCATTTTTTTTGCTGCCATCTTGATATCATGAACAGGGGGTAAAAAATCATCCTTTACTGCTTTGTGTTTTCGAGCATGCATTTCATTGATCTGGGTACGGGAATCCGAATGAGCAATAAGTAAAGTTCCGTCCCGATCTAATAAGTCAAAGCATTTCTGAATAAATTTTTCTTTATCCTCGAAATGCGGGAAGCATGAATAGCATATAATTGAGTCAAAGAGTTCTTTTGTAGCAATTTCAAAAAAATTCCTGATTACAAAACTCACATTTGTGTATTCTTTTTGAGGAAATTTCTCCTTTGCCTTCTTAATCATATTTTCTGCATAATCAAGAGCAGTTATCCTGCCCGTATTTCCGATTCTCTGTAATATATGCGGAATAAGAATTCCTGTCCCTGTGCCAACATCAAGGACACGATCTCCTCTTTTCAAAGGTAAAATCTCAAAAATCTCTTCCAGTTTTACTTCATCATGTTTACAAAGCTTATCCCATGCAGTTGCATTGTGCTCAAAAAAATCTTTTCTTCTATGATGTCTTGAACTCATAAATGTACAAAAAGGCTTTATAAAATTCCGATTGAATGAAGAAGGGATTTGAATAGAGTATTGATTTTTTCTTTATTATCTTTTTATGAAATTGCTCTTTCGGGATATCATAATCAGGCAGATCGTCAGTTGCACGCCTGTTGTCAAAAAAGAGATTATCCTTGATTTCAAAATTTTGCGGTACTTTATGCATTGCAAGAGAGGTTTGATAACAATAGTAATCCGGGGAATCATATTTTTCATTTTGCCCGGACGTTACAACGATGTTCCCAATCAAGCTGCCGGACTCGGTATCTTCATTTGATTTCGTGATTGAAATTCCACAAGCACCTACATTATAAATAATATTATTGCTGATATAAGCCCTGGGATTACCTTTGCCTGCATCCCAAAATGCGATCCCCCACGTGACCATATCTTCAACAATATTATTTTCAACCTCACAATCAGCATCGACAAAAATACCTAACCCTTTCCAGTATCGCGCAATGTAATTATACTTGATTTTTGCCCGGGCATTCCAGGTTACACCAATAGCAACACCCCTTCCGCCTTCTGGCAAACGTCCCGTTGATTTATCTACACCATCGATTTTATTTCCTATGATCTCCGCGTACGCATCTCTATACAGCGCAATACCATCCCATGAGTTTCTCAGAATTTCGTTTCCGATAATTGTCATATGAGAATTTTCCCGTCCGCAAATTCCCATTACACCTGAAATATGTTTCGAGATCAATAATGAATCACCGAGATTATCTTGAATTGTACTATTTCTAATTGCAATATCACTATTTGAGACTACGATCGCTGCATCGGTTGCCATCTGTGCTGTATCACGAATTGTACCGGTAATCGTAAGATTTTCAAGAACTCCATTTTGTAGATCCTTGATATAAATACCATATCCGGCATGTGTATGAATAATTGCGGACCTGTCACTCGGTCCGATTATTGAAACATTTTTCCCAGAAATTGTAATCCCTCTCGTGGCAGAAATTGCTGTATTGGGATCCTGGCAGTTACCACATGTTTGGTCGATAAAATATTCAGGGGTGAGATGATAATCACCGGATTCCAAAATTACTCTAATATTTTTTTGAGGTTGCGAAAATAATTCTTCAAGTGCTTCACTATCTGTAATGATATATGTGTTTCGTTTAGTGGTACAGCTTGCGAGGAGCCCAATCATTAGAAGCAAGACTATACACTTCTTCATAGTGTTTACCTCAATCCTTCTAAAAATTGATAAACTTTAAAATCTGAAAAGGCATAAGCTTTTCTGATCTTATGAAAACAATTATGAATTTTGACGAGTATATTCTGTGTGTCCATCTTCCTGGAAGTGGTCATCAAAGTAATTGTCTGAGTAACTTCAAAAAGAATGAAAAACTCGTCAAAAGCTTCTTTTTTAAACCAGAGAGTGACATCAAACCTGTTAAACTCAAGCAGCTCTCTTACTTCTTCAATTTCAAAAAGTTTTTCGATGAAAGAGTAGCAGGTTTCTGTTTCAAAATGCTTCCACAATTCCTGTTCCGAGATAAGGAACTTGATCAATCTTGTATAGGCACTCCCAAGATCCGATTGAGTATAGACATTGATCTTGTCAATGATTTGATCGTCTAAACCGTATTCTTCAATGAAGCTTCTGCCTATCCGTCTTAGGACAAGCCATATATAGAGAACATAGAACTGATCGTGGCTGATGGTGAATTTTTCATCAAGAAGAGAGATGGTTTTCAGGGCATCCTGCCTGTACATTTCAATCATATCATTTACCTTAAAAGGTTTCTCAACCTTTGAACTGACGGAGTGCAAAAAGATTGAAAATTTATTCAAAATTTTATCAAGCATTGATTTGTCATCTGATACTGAGAACATCTTTAGGAAGGTATCTTCTGAAACAAGTGAATCAAAGCTCTCGTACATTGCTTTGTGCATGTTCCTTTTCCGTTCCTTTTCCAAATTTTTTACTCCCCCACCCTGAAGATAGGAAGACAATTTTTTATACGATTCATTATTGTCATCATGAACTATTCGGAAATCCATAAACACCGCATATTTGAAAGCCCCAAGTTCTAGAAAAAGTCCATATTCGCGCAACTCTTTTGCATTTCGAATATATTCTCGATCCTGTATCACATCTCTGAATATGATAAAAATATTTTTCTCGTCCGGGACATCAAAAATTTCTGCAAGATTTTTTCTCAGCCAGGTCGTTTCTCCGCCTCCATCTCTTTCTGCATAGTACGTCCAGTGAATCCATCCCCTTGTATTCTCAAATTTATTATGAAAAATTACAAGTGATTTTTTTTGATCATACTTATTGGAATAGGCAAACACATTTTCATCTGTATTGCCATCATGGTTTGTAAAATCAAAAAGGTGAAAATGTTCAACGTCAGAAAACAAATATCTCTTTCGAAGTAAAGGAAATATCTCTCTTTTATGTCTTTCAATAAAGTCAATGTGCTCCTGCTCTTTCCATTTCGGCTTATAAAATTCCATGCCATACCGTTCGTGAAATCCCTGCACTTGTCCGTGAGCAAACATCGGCAAGCCCGGCATGGTGCTCATCATGATGCATACTCCGAAATATTTATCATCCGAACCAAATTGTGCAACAGCGGTTTCTTCATCCGGATTACTCATGAAATTCACAAAGCGTTTTAAAATTTGAGGATCGAATTCGAGCACGTTTTTGATGGACTGCCAGTAATTACTGTTTTCTTCCCTTTTCAGCATATTCATAAAGGCACTGTTATAGACGCGGTGCATACCGAGCGAACGAACGAAATAGCCCTCCATCATCCAGAATGCTTCTGCAAGAAGCAGCGTGTCAGGAGCTTCTTTAGCAACTCTTTCAACCACCTCTCTCCAGAATTCTACAGGCATGAATTCATTAAATTTCTGTTTTGACATACTGTATTCTGCCCGGCTTGGGATATCGCCACCTGTTCCCGGTTCGGGGAACCAGAGTCTTTGAAAATGCTTTTTGGAGAGCGTCATTGCAGCATCAAATCGAATTATTGGAAACTGCTGAGAAATTTGCAGTATCTGATTAATTACTGCTTCACGGACTTCTGGTAAAAGGTAGTTCAACTGTGCCGTATCATTCCATGGAAAACTCGTGCCGTCATTTCCATGATATACATAGCGCGTTTTCCCATCCCGATGATCGATATATTTGAAAACGACTGCTGCATCGGCATGATCATAATAATGATCTTCAAGGTATATTTCCACGTTGGGATGATCTGATAAATTTTCTCCGTTAAAAGTGTAGGATGGAAAGGGTGAATGTGAACTTTGAATGAACCAGTCCGGATGCTCGTACATCCAATCCGAATCAATTGCCATATGATTTGGCACCATATCGCAGCCAAGTCTGATACCATATTTCCAAGCTCTTTCAGATAAAATATACAGGGATTCTTCCCCTCCAAGAGAATGGGCAATCTGATAGCGTTTCAAAGAATATGCAGAAGCAAGTGCGTCAGTGTTTCCCATGAGATGCTTTATACGTTGGGATGCTCGACTGCGTTCCCAAATACCGATGAGCCACAATCCCGTAAAACCGCTTTGTGCAAGAAGGTACAGCTCTTCATCTGGTATCTGATCAAGTTTTGTAATATCCCGCTTGTACCTTTCACTTAACTGATCAAGCCACACAAAAATATTCTTTGCCAGAAGTACAAGCGAAGGCATCCAATCTCTATCAGGAGAGAATCTCTCGGGTTCTTCCCATTCAGATATAAAGGAGTATAGCTTACTTTCACCCGGACCTGTAAAGCCCCATTTTTCTTCTTCTTTGAGAAGATCTAAAGCTTTCAATAATATCGTTTTCTGATCACCTAAATATTCAGTCCAATTTTCATTAATATATTCAAGCTGCCTCTTGAGAGAGTTCGGTGCATGTTTTATTGGTTTCAGGATAAAATCGAATATTATTTCCTTGTCAGTTCCAAAATATTTTCTTGCGTTAGTAAAAATTACCTCATCACTTTTTGGTTCATCAATTTCATACAGATCTTTATAATTCCTCATAATTGGGTTTTGATCGAAGAAATAGTATTTAAGCAATTCTCCAAAGTTTTCTTGAACTTTACCAACGGTATGTTCTATATTTTTTTTAGATACCAATCAAATATATTTTGGTAAATATCCCCAAGTAACATCATTCCAAATAATTCACCTGCCTTTGCAGCTTTATCAGGATGTTGGGACACATTCCTTTTCAGGTTCATTTGGTATACAACTGTTCTGAGAATTGAGAAGTTGTCCGTTGATAAACGATCAATCACGTTAATCACCGGAAGCTCTTTCAAATAGTCTTTGGATTTGTTACTCAAGCACAAACCTCTCATTGAATTCTCCGTTTCAGTCTTTAAAAAAAGACTATCACATCCTAAAATTTTTGGTAACTTTTTATATTGAAATCATCTTGTCAACTGTTATACGGTAATTTATCATCCTTTCCATCAAAGTTGAGAATACTTGACACCATTCGCATAATATCGGGAAAGAAATATATGAAAAAATTTTATCTGCTCCTCGTGCTTATGCTTTGCATTATTCCAAGATTTGCCCTTGCACAAGAGGACCCAGATACCACCGCTATTTCTCTTGATTCTCTTGACTATTCAGCGAGAAAGATTATATACAATATTGATAAAGAACAGATAAAACTCATAGAAAAAGCATTCATAAGATATCATAATTCCTATATTAATTCCGACTCAATGAATATTGATCTTGATAAGAAAATTGCACTTTCTCAGGGGGAATCTGAGCTCTTTGACGGGGAGCAAAAGATATATGGCTCAACAATTTATTATAATATTGAGTCCGAAGAGGGATTGCTTTTTGATGGGAGGACGAAATTTGAAGATGGTTATTATGCTGGTACTAAGATCCGAAAAGTTGGAAAGGATGTCTTAGACATCGACAATGCAAAGTTCACGACTTGTGAGGATGAATCCCAGTATTTCATTTTCAGTCCGAAATTCCGAGTTTTCCTTAATGAGAAAATCGTTGCAAAACCGGTTGTTCTTTATATAAATTATTTCCCAATACTAGTGCTTCCATTTGCCACTTTTCCGATTAATCAGGACAGGAGATCAGGTTTTCTGCTGCCTGAGCCAGGCTACAGTAACACTGAAGGTAAATTTTTAAAGGATATAGCATATTTCCTCGCTTTGAGCGATTATGCGGATATGCTTTTTCGATTGATCTCATGGAGTTAACAGGAATTGAATTCAGGTATAGGGCTCGCTATATTAAAAGATATATTCTTGAGGGTAAGATCGATTCGCGCTTTTTTTATTACCATGAGCAACTTAATGATAATTACCGATTGCGATGGTCAATCGACGCGTATCACAAACAAATATTGTCTCCATACAGCGATCTGAGTCTGAAGGCGGATTTTGTGAGCGATGCCGACATTCGTAAAACCAGTGATGATCAGGAAACACGAATGGACCAGTCACTTCATTCGTGGATTTATTATTCCTATGCTAAAAACAAGAAAACGTTCAACACCACCCTTGATTATAAGAAAGATCTCATTGATAAAGATCAGACCTATTACTCAAAAATATTTTATTCAACAAGTAATTCCACTTTCAAGTTAACGGGCTATTGTGATTTCCGTGCTTATACATACCCCCAAAAGACTGATAATATGACCTTGAAACTTCCCTCGATCTCATTCAGACTATACCAAATGAACCTGGCAAAAATGCTTAATAAAAAAGTATCAGAATCATCAATATTAAATAAAATCAAATTTTCCTATAATAATATATTTTTGCATTATGGAACATTGGACACGGATGATCCAACTCTTGCACAGCTGCTCTACAAAGACACCTATGATTCGCTTGGCAATTATATCTCAGAGCATCGAGAAGGGATCAAGCATTATCTTTCTTTGAGATATAATCACGATCTTTTAAAATATTTTAAATTTCAGCAAACCTTTAATTATAACGAGATATGGGAAAATAAAGATAAAAACAACAAAAAGTTTGTCCGCGGGTATGACTACAACAGTACAACAAGTATTTCTA
>FUWD013172937.1_pt1 | contig 12203 bp, 15 predicted proteins | sample 1063281 | NCBI WGS metagenome assembly FUWD01 (sample SAMEA79048168, study PRJEB19326) | metagenome | biome: marine
GTCCACCAGATGACTCACCGCTTAAAGTATAAAAATAAGGGCTGTACCAGAGAACTAGCCCATATATTGCTTAACAAGTTGTTTTAACTACTTTAATTGTGATTTAGGTTTTTGGGTATTGTATTTGCGTAGAAATGGTTGCTTGACCGAAATATCCTGTCGTTCGGGAAGAATAGTCTTAAAGAACCAGTTGCGTACCGATTCCTTCTTCAGTGAACAGTTCGAGTAGGAGGGCGTGCTTGATGCGCCCATCTATGATGTGGGTTTTATGAACGCCGGATCCGAGAGTGTCTAAACAGCAAGTGACTTTAGGCAGCATTCCATCGCGAATGACTCTGGATTTGATCAATTTATTAGCTTCTAAGCGCGTGAGTTCTGATATGAGGTCTCCATTTTTTCGCTGAACGCCTTCGGTGTCTGTCATCAGCACCAGTTTTTCGGCTTGAAGTGCCGAGGCGATTGCGGCGGCGACGAAATCGGCATTTATATTGAGAGTTTCTCCCTCTGCGCCCTTTCCGGTTGGGGCGATAACGGGGATAAAGTCGTTCTGGTCGAGTACGTTTAATATCTTCGGATTGACTTTGGTGATTTCTCCAACCAGTCCCATATCAATAATTTCCGGTCGATCTGTTTCCGGAGACTGCTTTACTCGCTTGTGTTTTTTTGCGTTGATGAGGTCGCCGTCTTTTCCAGAAATTCCCACAGCGTTGCCGCCATGACGGCTTATGAGTGAAACGATTTCCTTATTAACTTTGCCGCCCAGTACCATTTCAACCACATCAATCATGTCCTTGTTGGTGATTCGCTGTCCGTCAACAAATTCAGATTTAATACCCAGGGCATCCAGCGTTTTTCCAATTTGGGGTCCGCCGCCATGGACGATGACCGGGTTGATTCCGGTATATTTCAGCATGACAATGTCTTGTGCGAAGCTTTCCTTCAATGGCTCAGAGACCATGGCGCTCCCGCCATACTTGATGACCACCGTTTTCCCGTAAAAGGATTTGATGAAGGGAAGGGCTTCGAGCAGGGTCTCGGCTTTTTGGATGCGTTTTTTCATTGAGGGTATCAGAGGATATAGCGGCTCAGGTCTTCGTTCTGAATAATGTTATCCAGTTTTTTACGAACTTTTTCCGCGTCGAGTATTATTGTTTGCCCAGACAGGTCGGGTGCTTCAAAAGAGATATCTTCGAGTAATTTTTCAATGACCGTTTGTAGTCGCCGCGCGCCTATATTTTCAGTGCGTGTATTGACGGTTGCTGACATTTGTGCGATTTCCTGAACAGCATCATCGGTGAATTCCAGCGTGACCTTTTCGGTGTTGAGTAGAGCGATGTATTGTTTGATCAGAGCGTTGTCCGGCTCTGTGAGAATGCGGACAAAGTCCTCCTGAGTGAGAGAGTCCAGTTCAACTCGTATGGGGAACCGGCCCTGAAACTCTGGTATGAGATCCGAGGGTTTGGACGAATGAAATGCCCCCGCCGCGACAAACAGGATGTGGTCTGTTTTGACAATGCCATAACGAGTGTTGATCGAGGAGCCTTCTACGATAGGTAATAGGTCCCGCTGAACGCCTTCGCGTGAAACATCCGGTCCCTGAGTTCCCTGTCGTCCGGCAATTTTATCTATTTCATCAATAAAAATGATGCCGCTTTTTTCCGTCCGCTCCAACGCTTCCTGAGTCGCTTTATCGTGATCAATCAGCTTATCTGCTTCCTGGCGGCAAAGTACTTTAAATGCGTCAGGAACTTTCATTTTTTTTGTTTTGCTTTTTTTGGGCATGAGGGAACCGAGCATATCTTTTATGTTGCTTCCCATGTCCTCCATGCCGCCACCAAAGACCTCCATCGCCGGGCTGGAGTTTTCCAGAATATCAACTTCAACCATCCGCTCATCAAAGCGCCCATCCTTAATGTAGGCCGCAAATTTTTCGCGGGTGCTATCGTAGTGTTGTTTTCCTAAAGCGTCAGCATCGGGATCATCTTTGGGGCGACTTTGTCCCGGAGGTGGCGGCAATAGCAGGTCGATCAACTTCTCCTCGGCCAAGGCGCGTGCTTTCTCCCGGACATCTTTTTCCATTTCCTCTTTCACCATGTTTTTGCTGAGTTCTACCAGGTCGCGCACCATGGACTCGACATCGCGTCCGACATAACCCACTTCGGTGTATTTGGATGCTTCAACTTTTATGAAAGGTGAATTGGTGAGTTTGGCCAACCGCCGGGCAATTTCTGTTTTTCCCACGCCGGTGGGACCAATCATCAGTATATTTTTAGGAGCCACTTCGTCACGGATATCTTCGTGCAACTGTTGACTCCGCCAGCGGTTTCGCAAAGCAATTGCCACCGCCCGCTTGGCCTTGTTTTGTCCTACGATGAACTTGTCAAGCTCACCTACAATTTCTTTTGGCGTCAAAGACGCGATAAAATCATCCCGCGAAACTTGTTGTTCCGGGATTGCGGTTACTGAGGTTTCCATAATCTATAATTCTTCTATCGTTAAGTTTGAGTTGGTGTATACGCAGACTGACTGGGCTATGTCCATGGATTCTTCAACTATTTGCCGCGCGCTGAGTTCGGAGTGCTTGAGCAGGGCTTTGGCGGCTGATTGAGCGAACATGCCTCCCGAACCGATAGCAAGTATGCCGTCATCTGGCTCGATAACATCGCCGTTTCCAGAAAGAAGGAACGAATGTTCTTTATCGGCCACAATCAGCATGGCCTCAAGTCGGCGCAGTAATTTGTCGGTACGCCAATCTTTGGCTAATTCTACCGCAGATCGAGGCAGGTTTCCCTGGAACTTTTCAAGCTTCTCCTCAAAACGGGCGAATAAGGAGAACGCGTCTGCCGTGGCACCGGCGAATCCGCCAATCACCTTGTCATTGTACATACGCCGTACCTTGTTTGCGGAGTGTTTCATAATGGTATTGCCAACGCTGACCTGACCATCGCCTCCCATGGCGAACTGGTTTTTGTGCCTTACTGCGATAATAGTTGTGCCACGCATCATAATGGATATCCGTTTGCAATTAGGGTCCGTTTGGTTAATTTTCTTACTTTATAACAACTGTTGAGGAATGACCAGAATTTCCTGATTTCTTTCTCGCTCTGGGATGAGCCTTGTCATAGGTTTCCGTCAGCCGGTCGATGGTGAGGTGGGTGTACTTTTGGGTTGTAGAGAGGCTGGCATGCCCCAGCATTTCCTGAATAGCCCGCAGGTCGGCTCCTGCTTCCAGCATGTGGGTAGCGAAGGTGTGGCGCAACGAGTGGGGAGAAATATTCTCCGGGAAATTATTCGTCCGAATATATTGACTTAATATTTTACGCACACCACGGACCGAAATGGATTGACCGCGCTGGTTTAAAAATAAACCTGATGGGCGCGGGTCCAGCTTTTTTGTTTTTATATGCTCGGTTCTGAATTGCAAATAGGTTTTAAGAATCTCTGTGGAATTTTTACCAAGTGGCAGTATCCTTTCCTTCTTCCCTTTGCCCAATACCTTTACGTTTCTTTGATCCAGTTTCAGGTTGTCTGGTGATAACCCAACCAACTCACTAATGCGAATTCCCGTTCCATAAAACAATTCAAAAATAGCCCTGTCCCGGGCGCCGGGAAATGACTCGGATTTTGGAAGTTCCAGCAGACGAAACACCTCATCAACCGATAGATGAGAGGGAAGCTTGTTTATTTTTTTTGGGACGGGGATGGTTTTGGCAACATTGGTTTTAATATATCCCTCACGACACAGAAATTTGAAAAAGGAACTCAGCGTGGATAACTTTCGTCCCATAGAAGTGCCCGAATGGGATTTCTCATATAACCGACTCATGAATGCCCGAATGGCCAGCCGGTCGATCTGATCGATTTGAATTTCAGAGTTACTGCGAGCGTGTTCCGTTTCCCGCAGAAAGGCTTCAAACTGAGTGAGGTCGTTGATGTAGGCGGAAACCGTGTTTGATGACGCGTTTTTTTCGCCGATCAGGTACTTTTTAAATTCTTCAATAAACTTTTTCAAGGCACAACTCCTTTAATATCAATATATGAGGAACATAGCGCAAAGTCAAGGTGGTATTGAGTCTGACTGTCGTGCAGGAGAAGGATGCTTCTTTTTTTGCAATGATCAGCATCGTCACAAGCAGATAGGGCATCCTAGTATAGTGTCGTCGTTAGACACGGCTGGCACAGGAAATAAAACCCACTTGTGGGATTTAAAGAGTACTATTTGCATCTAATTCATAGGACAACACTTTTATCTAGGAATCGTTATGAACACAGATGAACAAATCCGACGGGCCCAGGAAAATTTCAGGACTATTACCGAACTCAGGGAAAAGCTTGAAATTTTGACCGAGCATGTCGAATCACGCAAAGAAGCCCTTGAAGAGGAGATAGATGAAAGCCTTAACGAGGCTATTAGCAATGCACGCGACTGCCTGGAGCGCATTCAGGAAAATATTGAACCTAAATTGGAGAACATAATCCGAGAGAGGCTGGACATCTTAAAGATAAAGATGGACCGGTTTACTGAAGAGGGACTCGATGCGCTTCATAAAGAAATCGAAAAACTAACTCCCATTCTAACGCAAAAGGTGTTGGAGGAAGTCGATGGGCTGGTTGAGTCGAAATTGATGATGGCTCGAAATGAACTGTCCAGGACTGTCGACCAAAAAGTACAGACAGCAGTGGAGACAGCTTTATCCGAGCAGAAAAAAGAAACTGAAAAGAAGTTTTCCCTGTTACGTGGGATTGGATTCTCGGCCTTGATTATTGCTTTGGTGGCACTAGGAGTTGCCCTGTCAGCTGTATTATGATCGTGTTTCAGGTAACAAACCAGAAGAGGAAAAAGAGTAGCAGGCATGAAAGAACTACCTGCAGGCCAAAGCCAAACTCGGGGCCCGTAAACAGAATGAGTACGGTGCAGGCGCATAGAATGATAAATGCGATTGCTTTGCGTATACTGTGTTTTATTATGGGTTTTGCAGGATCAGGATTTGGGCAGGGGGCTTGCGTGGGGTGCTCAGGTTCATTCATTGGGTTGTCAGGTGAACAATTTCTTCATTTCATCAACGATTAAAATATCTTCTACTTCAGAAAAAATATCCTTGGCTGTCATTGAAGGACCTTCCTCTAAAAACTCCATGTCATTAACAGGAGCGTTCTCTTTGAACGACAGCCTTGGATAAGAACTAAGGTAGTCCTGAATATCCTGAATGAGAAAAGATTCCCTTATTTCCTCAATGAACTGGTCCATCACTTCCTCAAGCCTGTCAACCTGTTCGAATACGCCCTTATAGTTCTCATTGATCGTAAGGGTGTAACTCAACTGGAGCGCTTTGTTTCCCAGAGGAATAGAGTTGTTCTGATTCTCATGGATGCTATCGGGATACAGAAACTTGAGTTTATTGTGCGCTGTTTTTAACTGGTAGTAAACCAGCCCAAATTTTTCCCCGATAAGAAACGCTAAACCATCTTGAACTCCCTGGAGTTCAGTAATACTCAACGCTTCTTCGCAATAGCCCTTGATCTTTTCAGAATTCATACAACGCCCCGGCCTCTATTTAGAGACCTAAATAACATAATGAACTAGAAGACAAATGTCTTGCGAATAAATCTCTATTATTCTTATATTTGAGCGGATGTAAACACTATTTTAAGGCACTTTGACTGCATTAAAATATCTCTTGATAAAGCAATGAGTTAGGGTGGTGTGGGGTTTGTGGGGAACGAGTGTGGGAAGTAAAACCGGGCGCAACGGAATGCCAGTTCCCGCGTCAACGCATGAATAAATGGTTCATCTCCTTTAACGGGACGAATATGAATGAAACGCATCCCAGCCGAACGCGCACCTCCATCGGTAAGAAAATTGTCGCCAATCATACAGACGACATCAGGGTCATCCAACCCTAGAAAGTTTTTCATTGCCATTTCAAATCCGCGTCGGTCGGGTTTTGGTGGAACATTTTTCACAATTGAAATATTTTTGAATTGGTGAAACCTGTCTTCCGTAGCATTGGTGTAAATTGCGACCTTGAGTCCGCTACTCGCCAACTTATCAACATGCGCAACCACTTCACTGGAATACTCACGCACATGATGAGGACCCAGAGTTCCATCAGCATCAATTAAGACGCCTTGAATACCATCTGCTTTTAACTGGTCAACAGGAACTTCAATAAAGCGGCTAACAGCCATATAAGTTTCAAGTAATTTGGGCCGGAAGGGCAGTGATAGAAAACGCAGGACTTTGGCTAAAGTCAAACCTTCGCGCGAAACTAGTTTAGTTCGTTGGGCAGGTTCAGGCATTGGATATACAGAAAAGGTTTTAATTTGCTGCGCGGAAATGTAACCTGATTATCACCAGAGAGTAGGAGGATATCAAATAAATTTTACTTTGTATGATCAAATATAGTTGGGGGTTTTAAGGGAAATTCAGATATGTGAAATAGTTGCAACTGGATTGGGTGATAAAGAGATAAGTGAACAGCTTGGAATAAGTACTCATACGGTGAAACCCCACCTTAGAAGTATATATTCGAAGTCGAATATTAAAAACCGGTCAAACTTGATCGTGAGAACCCTGAAGCCTGACAAATCTGTAAATCCCTCTCCCGGGAATTACGTTATTTTGCTGGCGGGTGTAGTACAACTTCAACCTGAAGTTTGTAAATGGATTAAATCAGTACCGGGGTACGAATTGATTACCAAAGAATGTGGCGAGGATGGGTTGGACTATATAGCGAATAACAGTGCGGTTTCTCTTGTGATTTCTAATCAGGTAAGGAGTGTCATGGAAGGAATGATGGTGGGCAGTCTTTTGGCTAGCATGGATTTGCCGCTTCCCGGTGGGCCAATCAGAAGTATGTTGTGTTCACCCGAACCCTTTGAAGGGGTCATCCTATAGGCAGGTTGATATGATGAGGAACGATAGTTTTTCTCTGGCAGAATATAGTGCTTAGGGATTCTGTGGCGCTGAAGCCTCTTCTTCCGGTTCGGGGAGTGGTTTTTGCGGAAAAAAGTTTCTCAGCAAGATGAAAATATATCCTGTTCCCGCGAGGGGTAGTAGGTAGCACAGGTGCTGGACAAGGGCCAGCGCCAGAGCTTGCTCGGGAGCGATGCCTAGATGCTGGTAGATGAAAAACACGGTTGCTTCATAAACACCCAAATTTCCTGGAGCCAAAGGAACCATGGTTGTCAAATTTAGAGCGGCTAGTATGAGCAGGACACTCCAGATCGGCAGGTCAATTCCAAAACTTTTCTGTACTCCCCAAATCGCAGTCGCTTCACATAACTTCATCCCGTAAGCCAGTATCACGCCATATAAAAAAGTCCGCAAGCTACGAAGTCCTTCTAGCTGATGACCCCAGCGTGAAACAAAGTGGATGATTTTCTCTTTAAGTGTCCTATTGTGACCCGGGTCAGTTTCTTTGTAATCGTGAAAACGGTGGGCGAGATATAAAAGAACGTACAGAAAACAGAAAACGATAATAACTAATCCGATGATCCCCTGTTTCATCAATGGGGGAAGAGGGGTGAGCCAGGCCACGATAAGCAGGACTGTAAGCTTGCCGATTCCCTCGGCGAGTTGATCGAGTGACATGACCGAAAGAGCGGCGGAGTGTCCAACGCGTTCTCTTTTTGCTAACAGGAAAACTCCAAGAGCGTGTCCACCGGGAAACGGAAGCGTATTCATCGCGGTACACATTAGTGCGTTGATCTCGAACATCCGTTTGTATGAAACGGTGAGTTTGGCGGGTAGGAATAGAATCCATTGTTCGGCCCATAAAAAGAAAATGAAGAAATGTCCCGCAACCCCCAGCAGAAGCCACAAGGGATGTGCCTCCTTGATTTCCTTCCACGCGTGTTCCAGTTCAATTCCACGAAAGCACAGGTAGAGCAGGTAGGTTGCTATGACCCACGCGATCAATAGGAAAATCTTCTTTTTTCTTCGGTTAGGCATTTTCTAAACGGGACCTTATGGACGTATTGAGGCAGTTGTCTCAGGAGTATGGACGCAGGATAAAAGCGTCACTTCCTCTTTTTACTTTTATCCTGCCAGAGAATGAGCCAGTGCTGCAATAACTTTAGAGGCTGGACGCCCTGGAATTTTCTGCGTTTGAATTTAGGGGTTTGGTCGTGTTGTATTTTCGCTATCACTGTGGCACCGACGGCTTCTTCGATCACCACTCCACGTTGGGCATGTTCAAGCTTTTTTGAACTGCATTGTTCGCGAAAGGCTACAACCAGACGGCAGTCGAGAGGCCGGTCCTGATAAATAATACAGGCGTGGTCATTGTCCAGAAACGGACAGGGTTGGTTGATGACCAGGCGGTGCCAGTCAATTTGTTCCAGATTATTTTTGGAACGCAATGCTTCACGCACACGATTAATCGTGCGTTGCGCCCGTTCGATAATTATGTTGAGGTCGATTCCGTTTTCTTTGACATGATTTAATATGCCGTCCCATTCCACCTGTGTCGCGGCGACGCCGGTATGACAGCAATGACCGCATCCTCTTTCACATTTAAGAGGCGGAATATTTTTATATGAGCGGTCCAGCAGTTGCCAGAACTTACGTAACGGGGTTATCCCTTCCGCACGCGCTGTTTTGACAGAGTCTTCAGCTAGGATCGCGTATGCATTCTGAATGTCTTCCTCGGTGAACTTTCGTTGAAGGTAGTCCCCCAATTCTGCCGAGTCCGTCATTCCTTCAATGAATAGTCCGTTTACATCACTTTTTAATGCCATGATTAAGTGCCGGGGTTTTATGATTTGGGGTAACGGTTAGCATTCCACAAACGGGGAACACAATATCTCAGCTTAGACAAGAAGAGAGGAGGGATTATTCTTTAGTTTTGGCAACGTATTTTACCTGCAGCTCGTATATAAGTTGTTCTATGAGTTTATCTTCATCATCCGTCAGGTTGCCCTTTGTTTTTTCCCGCAACATCATTAGCATGTCAATTGTTTGCTGGACGGCGGGAAGGTTGACTTCTTTTTTACCCGTAGTGGGATCGGCCATGTCTCCCAGGTGGTAAAAGGCTGATGATGTGAGAGACATGATAAATGCGGAAAAATCGATTTGAAAAGGTTCGGCATGTTCTTCACCAGAAGAAGATTTTTTCTCCTGCGAGCCTTTTGTTTCCTGATCATCCACCGAAGCGGCTTCATCTTCCGATATTTGGGAAGATCGCTTGTCCTTGATAACAAAACCTTCGCCTTCTGCCTTATCACCTTCGCTCATAGGGTCTCGATTCCAAGATAAATGTTTATTCTTTTTCCTGCCCGATCAGTAGCCTGACAGATATTCCCAGTACAATCATGATGAGTCCGAGCATGAGAGTGAGATATCCATCCCCCTCAATGAACTCCATGTAAGATTTTCCAACAATAGGCCATTGCCTGATGATACCAATGACAGCGCAAACTGTCCCCAGCATGGTAAGAAACCTTTTCATCCAAAGGATACTGCGCTCTTCCTCTTCTTCATCAATTTCGTTTTCCATTGTGAAGCAAACCCTCTTGGGGCAGATTGGATTATGGTGACAGGTTACCAGCGGAACATCTGAAAACCAAGCCTGATGTGAATTTTACGTAAGAAATGCCAACACCTCAAGCAAAAAATATCGGCACATCAAGTAGGAATTGTTAGCACATCACTTAAAAAATACCAGGCAGAACGGTGAAACTATGTCAAAATATAAGTGTTTTGGATATTACGAGGATACTTATGCTCAGAGTTGCGGGTTTTATATTTTTTTGCCTCATGTTTCTGGATTCGTGTTCCACTCAGCGCATGGCGGCACAGATGGCTTTCCCATTGATACAGGGGCAGTATATCGCAATGCAGGAGGAGGCGGATATTGGTCTTGCCGCGAAGGCCATACCCTCTAACTTGAAAATGATGGAAGGATTGCTCAAGGGTGACGAGACAAGCACATCCATCCTGAATCATCTGGCAGAAGGTTTTTGCAGTTACTCTTTCAGTTTTGTTGAAGACGGTGAACCGGAAAGAGCATCGGCTTTGTATCAGAGAGGAAGAGACTACGCAGTTCGATCACTTGTCGAAAGTTCTTCAGTCGGTGACCTGCTGGCGTTGACCGGGAAGGAATTTCAGTCTGCGTTGAAGAAGACCAACGTAAACGACCTTCCCGCATTGTTTTGGATGGGACAGTGTTGGTCCGGATGGCTCATGCTCAACCTGGGGAGTCCGGAAACTTTCGCCGATATCTCTCGCGTGGAATGGCTGATGAAGCGGAATGTTGAGCTGGATGAAGCTTATCATTACGCCGGGCCTCATTTGGCTCTTGGAGGATTCTACGGAAGCCGCACAAAAATGCTCGGCGGTAATCCCGAACAGGCCCGGCTTCATTTTGAACGTGGCCTGGAGCTGAACCAGCGCAAGTTTTTACTCATCCAGTTGATATACGCCAAAACCTATGCCGTTCAGTCACAGGACAAAGAATTGTTTGAACGTTTGCTTAAAGAAATTTTAGAATCACATTCAAACGCACTGCCTGAACAACGGCTGGCAAACGAAGTGGCTAAACAGAAAGCACGGAACTTATTGGATATGGCTGATGAGCTATTTTAATAGATTAACCAAGCTGTTTTTACTCACGGCAGTATTATTTTTTGTCGGCAACGCGGGGCAGGTGTTTGCGGGTGATAAAGAGATCATCAAATTTGCCACACTCGCTCCCGAAGGAACTGCCTGGATGAAAGAGATGCACGCCCTGGCAAATGAAGTGAAGAAGGTGACCGGCGGCGCTGTGAAATTTAAATTTTATCCCGGCGGCGTTTCAGGCGACGAAAAAGATGTGATACGAAAAATGCGTATCGGTCAACTGCACGGTGCCGGGTTCACCGGTGTTGGGCTCGGCGAAATTTTGCCCGAGGTACGAGTTTTCGATATCCCGTTCCTTTTTGAGACAGACGAGCAGGTCAATAAAATATATGACCTGTTGAACGATCACTTTGTCAAACAATATGACAAGAAAGGATATGTGCTACTCGGTTGGGTTCCCGTCGGCTGGGTGCATATATTCTCAGCGAATAAAATTGAGTCAGTCGGCGATCTAGTGAAATCCAAACCCTGGATGTGGGAAGGTGATCCACTGGTTCAGGAAGCCTATTCTGCGATGGACGTGAAGCCTGTGCCCCTGTCCGTGACCGATGTTCTCATGTCGCTCCAAACGGGAATGATAGATACCGTCTACGGTTCATCGCAGGCCGTGCTGGCTTTGCAATGGTTCACCCGCGTGAAACACATGGCCGCCTTGAGGATGGGTTACGCAACGGGCGGAGTATTGGTTTCTAAGCGAAAATTTAAAAAACTTTCCGGCGAACACCAGAAAGTCCTTCTTGAAGTGAGTCAAAAACATTTGAAAATTCTCGCGGGAAAAATACAGGAAGACAACCGGCGTTCCGTAGACGTTATGGTGAAAAACGGTATCCAGATAACCCCCGTTGTTTCAGACGCTGAAAAAGAAAAATTCCGCAAAGCCGGAACTCTGGCCAGAAAGAACCTCACAGGCCGATTATTTTCAAAGGAAATTCTCGACCAGGTTTTGTCCAACCTGCAATAAGTTCCCACAGAGTTTTCTCGTTCCCACGCTGGAGCATGGGAGCGAGATAAAAACCCCTCTTTTTAAAGAGGGGCTGGGGTGATTTTAAGCTTTCTTTCATTAAACAAAAATTAACGAACCTTTTCCCGATCCGAGCACCATACATTATCCTGATCCCCAGACTGTTGGACAGTTCCGAAGAAAGCGCAAGAAACTGGGCGGGCAGGGGAAGGGTGTTTTTCGATGCCCAGTTTTCCGTAGCGTGAAGGGAAATCTTTTTACCCAGTCGCTCGACAATGTAGCGGGAATAAGCACTGCGCCCCGCGTTGGCTATTGCATGAACATAATCAGCGGCCCACCGGGNGGGAACCCCCGCNCTTTTCTGCGCGTTGTCGGCATTAGCTACTTTAGGAGACGGCGAGCAAGTAAAGATGAAAGCAAATATAAGAAGCGTTGGATAAAACTTGATATCGGTATGCATGGCAGAAGCCCCCCGTAAGTGCAGATTCGGGAACGCCCAAAGAAAACTTGGAAAAGGGACTGTCTACCTAATATAAGCCCACGCACGTTTATTTCAATGTTGGGGGAGAGGAATTTTTAAGGTTAAAAACAGAAAAACAAAATGAGTCTAATCATCGAGGA
>FUWD013193566.1_pt1 | contig 12202 bp, 10 predicted proteins | sample 1063281 | NCBI WGS metagenome assembly FUWD01 (sample SAMEA79048168, study PRJEB19326) | metagenome | biome: marine
AAATTTAGAGTAACTGGTATAATTGAAGAAGTGCCCAGCCAAAGCCATTTTCATTTTGATGTAATAGCCTCATTTGAGACTTTGGAAGAACTTATGCCCGATAGGCTAGATTCGTGGGTGTCAAATTATTTGTACACTTATGTTCTTCTCCATCCTGAAAGTAAACCCGAAGACCTGAGTGCTGGTTTTCGTGGTATTGTAGAGGAGTTTATTGCACCCGCTTATATGGCATTTCTCGGTGGTGAACAGGGAATAAAGGATATACATGAAATATTTGTAATTACCCTTCGTCCTGTTGAAGATATACATCTAACGGCTAAGTTGATGTGGGACATTGAACCTCAGGGTAATATGACCTCTGTTTATATTTTTAGCATTGTATCTATTTTGATACTTTTAATGGCATGTTTTAATTTTATGAACTTATCAACAGCCTTGGGTAGTAAACGGGCAAGAGAAGTTGGTATCAGAAAAACAGTAGGGGCCACTAGGGGAGAGCTAATTGTACAGTTTATCAGCGAATCGATTATAATTTCTTTTATATCACTTGGTATAGCATTGTTAATTATTGAAACTGTTTTGCCTGGTTTTAATGGTTTTGTTGGAAAACATCTAACACTTAGTTCATTTTTTGAACCACAGTATTTCTTAATATTATCCATTATCGTTATAGGATGCGGTGTTCTGGCAGGTTTGTATCCGGCTTTTTATCTTTCAAAATTTAATCCAATGATAGTTTTACATAAAAATGAAGAGCCTCGTGGATCGAGATTTTCAGTAAGACAAATATTGGTGGTATTCCAATTCAGCATATCAATATTATTAATTATTGGAACCATAACAGCTTACATCCAGATAAATTATTTTTATGAAAAACCATTGGGGTATGATCAGGAAAATCTTTTGTAATTTCAACTGAAAGTAGTGAAGTAAGAAATAATCTTGAGACTTATAAAAGTAGAGTTCTCCAATATCCAGAAACAAAAGATGTAACAACTTCAGGTTCAATACCTGCTGCAATAAACTTTTCTGATAAAGCCTATAAATCAGATGATATGGAGGACGTAATATCGTCGATATATATTGGAATTGGCTACAATTTCTTCGAAACATATAAAATTGAATTTCTCGCAGGTCGACCATTTTCAAAAGAATATGGAACTGATACCATTTTTAAATATATTGTTAATGAACAGGTGATTAGGAAAATAGGCATTGCTAATCCTGAAGATGCAATAGGAAAGCATTATGGTACCTTTGATAAAGAAGGGGATTTTGAATCAGGTGAGATAATTGGAGTTGTAAAAAACTTTCACATTAAGCCTCTTGATAAAGAAATTGAGCCAATAACATTTGAACTAAATCCAGATTGGATGGAGTACATTACTATACGCTACAACACTTCCGATTTGCAAGGATTTATCCTAAAAATGGAGAAGGTTTGGAAAGAGATATTTCCCAATGATGAGTATAATTATTTCATTCTGAAAGATAGATATAAGAGCCTATATATTGAAGAAACAAGGATGAAAAATATACTCCTTTCGTTTACTATATTGGCAATTTTTGTCGGTTGCCTGGGGCTTTTTGGATTAGCTGCGTTTATAGCACAACAACGATCAAAAGAGATAGGAATAAGAAAAGTTCATGGTGCCCCAGTTGGTAGTATCATATTTCTGCTAACCCGTCAGTTTACATACTGGGTATTGCTGGCAAATGTAATTGCCTGGCCATTAGCATACTATTTGTTGGATGACTGGTTATCGAATTTCTTTTATAGAATAAGTATGCCATATTGGGTGTTTATCGCTGCAGGGTTGTTAGCTCTTGTTGTTGCCCTGCTTACTGTTGGTTATAAAGCATACAAGGCTGCGGTTTCTGATCCTCTTGATTCTATTAAATATGAATAACTAAATATTATAATTATGAGAGAAATAGTCATACTAATACCGGAAATTGACGTTGAGCAAAATGTAGAAATCGACGTAAGAATAAATGGTCGTAAAAAAACCCTGAAGTACAGAGTTGAACTGATAGACTGGGAAGGTAATAACCAGGAGGACAGAGTCACTATTCTTAAGCATAAAATAAAAGACTACGACAAAGATTGGGAGCTTGTTGAAATAGGAGCACCTTTAAAAACAGAAATCCCAATCATGTTTAGGAAAAAGAATGGAAATGAAAGTATATAATGTAATGATATTGAATAAATAGTAATTAATAATATTAATTTAAAACATACAATCGTGATAAGAACAGTAGATCTTACAAGAATATTCAGAACGGATGAAGTTGAAACTACCGCATTGAATAAAATAAATATTGAAATTAAGCAAGGCGAATTTGTAGCAGTTATGGGCCCTTCGGGTTGTGGAAAATCAACATTGCTCAATGTGCTTGGATTGTTAGATACACCATCGAGTGGAGATTTTTTCTTCCTTAATGAAAATGTTTCCGGATATAGTGAGCGACAAAGAGCCAGGTTGAGAAAACATAATATTGGTTTTGTATTTCAAAATTTCAACCTCATCGACCAGTTAAATGTATTTGAGAATGTTGAACTTCCTCTAATTTATCTTAAAATGAGTACAAAAGAGCGTCGAATGAAAGTTGAAGAAGCTCTGGAATCGATGCAAATAGCACACCGCGTGAAGCATTATCCAAATCAACTTTCAGGTGGGCAGCAACAGCGTGTGGCAGTTGCCCGGGCCATTGTTTCAAAACCTCATTTTATTCTTGCTGATGAGCCAACAGGTAACCTCGACTCAAAACATGGTGATGAAGTAATGAGTTTATTATCAGGTTTAAATGAAGATGGTACTACAATAATAATGGTGACCCATTCACAGCGCGATGCAGAGTATAGTAATAGAATAATTCATTTGTTTGATGGACAAGTACTTTCAGAAAATCTAAAGTAATCAGTACTCTTTTTTAAATCAAAAAAACATTCGGCAATATGTTTAAAAACTATTTTATTAGTGCCTTACGCAATATTACTAAGAGTCCGTTCTATGCTTTTTTGAATATTGCCGCACTTACGGTGGGCTTTACTACTTTTATTTTCATACTCATGTATGTTGGTGATGAATTATCATATGATCGTTATCATAAAAATGAAGATAGGATATATCGACTCGAATCGAATTATACAATTGGAACAAAACAGGATCGGTTTGCGATAGCACCAATACCAATGGCACCGGCACTAAAGCTTGAATACCCTGAAATAGAAAATTTTGTTAGGTTTAATGACATTAATAATGTACTTATTAAAGTAGGAGAAAAAGAGTTTTATGAAGATAATTTTTACTATGCCGATTCGAGTGTTTTTGAAATATTCACACACCAAAGGGTTATGGGTAATCTTGAAGGATGCCTAACAGAACCCAATACTGCTGTATTAACCAGGTCAATAGCTAATAAATATTTTGGAAGCGAAAACCCAATCGGTAATATAATAGAAACAGGAGGAGACAGACAATTTAAAATTACTGCTGTTGTGGAAGATTTGCCGGGTAATTCGCATCTCAAATTTGATGCGCTTTTTTTCAGGAAGTACTCTTGCAAAAGAAGATGGTGAGGAAGAGTTTAATAGTATGGAGCCTGGACGATTCTGGAATATTGGCCTCTATGCTTACGTTTTGATAAATGAAAATAGTTCCATAAGCAGCATTCATGAGAAGTTTCCACAGTTCTATGAAAAATACATGAAATCAGTTGGTGATCAGTTTAATGCCTCCTTTGATCTTGAAACTACAAAACTTGCGGATGTTCACCTCACATCAACCCTTTCAGCTGATCTTCCAACAGGTAATATTTCATATGTTTACATTTTCTCAACAGCAGCTTTGTTCATACTGTTATTAGCAGCTATTAATTATATGAATATGGCTACAGCAAGATCTTCTGAAAGATCAAGAGAAGTGGGTATGAGAAAAGTAATGGGAGCAGAGAAAAAACAATTGATCATTCAATTTTTGAGCGAATCTGTTCTGCTATCGATAATAGCACTTCTGTTAGCCTTGTGCATAGTTTTCATATTAATGTCAGATTTTAATGTGCTTACTGGTAAAGAACTTGAATTTAGTCATCTAATTAATACAAGTAATCTACTGTTGGTTACAATAGTAAGTTTGGTTATAGGTATTGTATCAGGTAGTTATCCTGCTTTTTTTCTTTCATCTTTTATGCCATTAAAAGTACTTAAAGGTATTACTGTTGGAAACGGTAAGTCAAATTTGTTAATGAGAAGAGGGTTAGTGATTTTTCAGTTTTTCATTGCCATAGTTATCATCATATCTACAATGGTTGTTTCCGATCAATTGCATTTTCTCAAAAACAAGGATCTTGGATTTAACAAGGAAAATGTGGTGGTTCTTGAAATGCAGGACTCTACATTTCGAAGTAAAGTAGAACCATTCAAAGAATTATTATTGCAAAGCCCGAGTATTGAATTTGCTGCAAACTCTACAGGAATACCAGGCAGAAACAATTGGATACAAGTAATGTTAGTTGAGCAGGAATCTGAAATGAAAGAGCTTGCAGTTATCCTTACACAATGCGATTACGATTACCCCGATGTAATGGAGTTTAAATTTCTGGAAGGACGCAATTTTGATAAAAATATGGGTACTGACGATACGGCCGCAGTAATTATTAATGAAACAGCTGTGAGGCAATTTGGTTGGACAGGTAATCCAATTGGTAAGAAATTCCACTATGGATTTGATCTGGATAGATCGGGGGGGAGATTCATGAAAGTTATAGGAGTTGTTAAAGATTTCCACTTTACTTCGTTACATAATAAAATAGAACCCATAATATTATTTATTAGTCCCTTTAACAGATATTTTTTAACAGTAAATGTTGCAGATGGGCAAATGGATAATGCGTTGGCTCATATTGAACAAGTCTGGACAGACTATAATCCAAAACGCCCTTTCGACTATAAACTATTATCACAAATTCAGGAAGAAATGTACCAGGGTGAAGAAAAGATTAATACAATATTTATTGTTATTACGATAATAACTGTATTTATAGCATTACTTGGATTGTTTGGACTTTCGTTATATACTACTGAACAACGGACCAGAGAAATTGGTATCAGGAAAGTTAATGGTGCTACTGTTGGTGATATTATGTTCTTGTTATTAAAAGAATTCATCTGGATAATAATAATAGCTTTTATCCTGGCGGTTCCAATTGCATATTGGAGGCTAAGCATTTGGCTTGAGTCGAGCTTTATATATTTTGTAGATATAAAATGGCCTACCATACTATTAGCCGGATTTGCTGCACTAGTTGTGGGAATAGCAACCATAAGCATACATGTATTAAAAGCAGCATCAACTAATCCGGTTGATGCTCTTAAATATGAATAATTAGCTTCGGCATATATTGATAAATATAATTATGCCTTGCATATAAACTTTATTATAAACTTAAATTATCGTACCATGAAAAACTATTTATTAACACTTTTTGTTTTACTTACTTTTGTTCTAACTTCTGTTGGACAAGAGGGTATGTGGCTTCTAACTCAAATTGATAACCTTAATCTTGAGGAAAAGGGGTTGCAAATTGAGACCACAGATATTTATAATCCTGATCAACCTGCATTATACAATGCCATTATTCAGTTGGGCGGTGGAACAGCATCTTTTGTCTCACCAGATGGATTAATTATTACAAACCATCATGTAGCTTTTGGCGCTTTGCAAAGGGCAGCATCAGCTGAAAATGACTACCTGACAAATGGTTTTTGGCCAGAAATCGTGTTGATGAGATCGAAGCACCGGGATATGAGGCGAGGTCACTCATAGAAATGGAAGATGTTACTTCTGAAATCTTAAAAGCAGCCAAAGGTATTGATGATCCGTTGGAGCGAGATAAAAAATTAATGCAAAAATTGCTAAAATTACTGATGCAATTGAAAAAAAAGCTGATGATATTCAGGCAAGAGTTACTGCTATGTATAATGGTAAACAATACATACTGTTTGTTTACAAAGTTTTTAAAGATATACGTATAGTTTATGCACCACCCAGTTCTATTGGAAAGTATGGTGGTGATATAGATAACTGGATGTGGCCACGTCATACAGGAGACTTTTCTTTCCTCAGAGTTTATTGTACTCCTGAAGGTAATGGTGCCGGTTTTAGCGAAGATAATGTGCCTTACAAACCTAAAGTTTGGCTAAAAGCAGCTCAAGAAGATTTAAAAGACGGAGATTTTACTTTTATTATGGGTTACCCTGGCACTACAACCAGATATCGTACATCTAACTCAGCAAATTGGAATCTAAAATATAACTACCCATTTTCCATCGATAATTTCGCAACAATTATTGAATTAATGGATGATCTAACAAAAGATGATCTGGAAGGAAAAATTAAGGTAGCTGGAATGAGAGCAGGTCTCGCAAATGCCATGAAAAACTATCAGGGAAAAGTTGATGGTATGACAAACACCAATTATGTTGGCGATAAAATTGAATATGAGAAAAAGTTTGCTGATTGGGTTAATAGCGATCCTTTACGAAAAGAAAAATATGGTAACATACTTTCTGATATTAAAGCTGAGTATAAGGTATTATATAAAACTAAGGACAGAGACAATGTTCTTGGATACATACAAGGGCTGGCCGGCACGGAGTTGGGCGTAGCTAGCTATGCATTTATGATTGCCAAAGAAATGGATAAACCAAAAAAAGAAAGAAATCCAAGGATTAATGAGTCATTAATAGAAAATATTAAAGCAGGTATGCAATATCAGTATGCAAATCTATATGAACCCCTAGACAAAGAATTACTGGCTATGGGACTGAATATGGCCAACGAACTACAAGGTAGTCAACGTATTGTAGCACTTGATTATATACTTAACGACAAAAGCAGAACCATTGATGAGTATGTTGATTGGGCTTATAGCACTTCAAAACTAAACGATCTGGAATTTGCAAGAAGTTTATTTGGAAAAACTGTGGATGAGTTGGTAGCAATGAATGATCCATTCATTAATATTATTGCTAATATAGAACCTGTAGTAGAAGAAAGTAACAAAGCTTCTGAAATATTCGCAGTCAATATAATTGATCTTCGAAAATTATATATTGACGCATTATACGACTGGAAAGGCACCAATATGTATCCTGATGCTAACAGCACTATACGTTTTACATCGGGCCCTGTAAAAGGATACGTACCTGCTGATGCTGTCTGGTATAATCCGTTTACATCTTTAACAGGAGTTATTGATAAGGATAAAAACGTGGAACCATTTGATGCACCTGATGGCTTAACAGAACTTTATAAGAAGAAAGATTTCGGCCAATGGGTTGACCCTGAATTAAATGATGTTCCTGTTGCTTTCTTGCATCAATGCGATATTACTGGTGGTAACAGTGGTAGTCCGGTTATGAATGCTAAAGGCGAAATTATTGGAGTAGCATTCGACGGTAACTATGAAGCTATGATTAGTGATTGGCAATATGATCTGGAAAAGCAAAGAACCATTTCTGTTGATATGAGATATGTACTTTTTGTAACCGAGAAGTTTGGCGATGCGGGATTCATCTTGGAAGAAATGGGAGTGCCTTCAGTTGGTTATTAGTAAAGATTTAACCTGGATTATTTTATAATAACAATGACCCCTGTTGCATTTTATGTAGGTAAGGTATTTAGTTATTGTAGGTAACCAGTGCTTTATAAAAGAGGGTGTGCAAAAACTTTTTGTGGCACCTTCTTTTTTTACGAGACTGTAGTAAAGCCTGGGCATCCAAAATAGAGCGCAATTATATATTATTTTTGTGAGGATTTCAAATAATTACATATCATTTTAATTGTAACTATATTGTGAATAATCTGTGGCAAAAATATTATCACAGGCTATTCTCCTCATAAAATTATTATAATATTTTGATTAACGTTAAATAAACTAAGTATTTAATTGTACACCTTAATTATTTTATATCAATAAGCAATACCACAAACTATCTCAAATTATATCTCAATATTGGTTTGTGATTAATTACTACATTTGAAAACGAACTAAATTCTGCATAAATATGGCAACTTCTAATAATACCGATTTTATATTTCCAGTAGGTTATGAAAAGTTTCATAAGAAGCAACTTTATAATTTCCAACTGAACAGACCATATTCTTTTGGATATGCCAGATACGATGATTTGAAAGAGGTTGGCTCAAAAATTAAATCTTTTAATGACTGGAAAACAGAAATGATAAAACTGGCAGAAAAAGCCGTTTTGGAAGAAAGATTAGTAAATGCCGCATTTTATTATAGAGCAGCCGAATTCTATATTAAATCAAATGATCCTGAAAAAAGTATACTATACAATAAGTTTAATAACCTATTTTACAAGGTGTTTGCCAATGCGGGAATTGAAAAACATGAAGTTCCATATGAAAACTCTTTTTTAACTTCTTTAAGAATTCATCAAGTCGGTACAAAAAAGGGAACAATTGTTATTCATGGTGGTTTTGATTCATTTATTGAGGAATTTTACTCCATGATGAAATATTTTTCAAATTATGGTTTCGAAGTGATAGGATTTGAAGGACCGGGACAAGGAAATACATTGAGAAAATATGATATTCCTATAACTATTGAGTGGGAGCGCCCGACTAAGGCAATACTGGATTATTTTCAGCTTGATGATGTAACCTTAATTGGGATTTCGATGGGTGGATGGCTTTGCTTGCGTGCATCTGCTTTTGAACACAGAATAAAAAGGGTGATTGCTACAGGACACGCAATAGATTACATGAAAAGTATGCCTTCAATACTTCGCACGATTCATTTATGGTGTATAAATCATTGGCCAAATTTCATGAATCGCATGGCTGTTATGAAGTTTGAAAACAGGGATAATGTGGCATCATGGATGGTTGATCATTTAAAATATATCACAAAAAAAAGCAAACCTATGGATGCCCTGGATTTGTACCTTCAACTGAATACTAAGAATATCCATTCGGAGCTCGTAAAGCAGGATGTTCTGATTATGAATAGCATGAATGACCATCTTATTCCCATTAAAATGCATGAAATGCAAGTGAATGCTTTAGTAAATGCAAAATCCGTAACAGGAAGAATTTTCACGAAAGAAGAACATGCACAGAATCATTGTCAGACCGGAAATTATGAATTGGCTCTTGAAACAATGTATGAATGGATTGTGAAAAAAAGTACTTAAACGGCTTTCAGTGTGTAGTTTGGAGGCTACGCTGAGGGTGTTTAGGTTGGATAGGTATAAGTAAGTATAACAGTGTAGTCAGGAGCCTACGCTGAGGTGGGGGTTGTATAGGTATAACAGCGTAGTCAGGAGACTACGCTGAGGTGGAGGTGGGGTCTATTTTATTTCTCCAATTGTTCGATGCGTGTTTTTAGTTCTGTGATTATTAGTTGTTGTTCTTTGATGGCTTCTACCAAAACAGGAATGATGGCCGAATATTCCATCGAATATATATCGTTCAATGTATCGTAACGTACACTTTCGGGGATGACAGGCTTAACATCCTTGGCAATAAAACCAAGGTTTAAATTGTCGTTATAATTCTCTTTCCATTTAAAGCGTACACCCTCCAATTGTAATATTTTGGACAGGTTGTTTTCTGTATTTAATGCCTGGATATCTTTTTTTAGCCTGCGATCGTATGGTGCTGATCCCACAGAAGACTTATCAACAGAAGGACTTGTCCAACTTAAAACGCCACTACCGTTTGTTGTCAGCACTTGCCCGTTAGAACCATCTGTGGAAGGGAAGTGGTATTCTCCTGCAATGTCCAGTATGCTTGCTGGTGTTGAAGTGCCTATCCCTACATTCCCATTTTTAAGTACGGTTAGTGCATTTGCTTTGTTGTCTTCATCTGTACCATTTCCAATCTCAAATAGCGGATCAGTAGCAACCCAGGAATTACTTGTTCCTCCTCCCACATTATACATTCCAATAGCAAGAGAAGTATAAGCCTCGACGGTAGTGTAATACCCTATCGCTGTTGACATTTCTCCACTGGCAGTTGTTTTACGGCCTATTGCGGTTGAAGCCCAATTACTAGCAGTTGTACAATGTCCCATCGTGGTTGATGCTCCTCCACTGGCGGTAGTGCAATGTCCCATTGCGGTTGAAGCCCATCCACTGGCAGTGGTAGAATTTCCCATCGCGGTTGTCGATTCTCCACTGGCGGTAGTGCTATATCCCATTGCGGTTGAAGCAGATTCACTGGCAGTTGTGTGATATCCCATTGCGGTTGAAGCCCATTCGCTGGCAGTTGTGTTTTTTCCCATTGCAGTTGAGCAATCTCCTATATTACTTAAATTCCATTGGTCACCATCTACAGTTCCGGCCCTAAAAGCTGCTTTTTTGGGATACCAGATCATACGTGTGCCTTCACCGGAAACAGTTAAATCAGTGCCGGAGCCATAAGTTCCGACAGACAAAATGCCACTACCATCCAGCACCATGGTTTCGCTGCCTGCCACATCAAAGCGGATTTTATCTTCATCGGCAGTTTCTTCCACCTGTACTTTGGTGTCGCCATCGGCATCGGCTAATTGGGTGATAAGAGTGGAGGAGAGTTGTATCCAGTTGGGAGTGGCCGGGGTGCCTGCATTGTAATAAAAACCTAGGTTGCCATCGGTTTGGTAAACAAGCAAACCTGTGGCAGGGGTAGTGATGCCTGTCCGCTGGCTTTCGATCATTCGGGGTATCAACAGTCCCTTTTCGTTACTTTTTACATCCAGTATGGCTGAACCATCAGGGTCGCTGCCATCACCATTGATGGCTACCTGGGCTGTTACTGAATAGATTGTACATAATAGAATTGCTAATAAAATAAGTTTTAGTTTTTTCATGGTGGTTTTATTATTATTTATCCTAAATTAGTCTATTTTATTGTGTTTTAATAACCCACCTTTGTTCTGAAAATATTTTTAAAATAGTAACAGAACTCCGGCGGGTAAACCAAAATTTCCATGCCTGCTGGCAGGCAAGCCTACCTTTTGGTTAGTTTAAATAAATTATAATCTGAGTCTTAATTAGTTGTTCACATTATGATCGTACAATTCATAATGCTACTTTGGAAGTATCTTTAAAAGAAAATTTTGAGTTGTAATGTGTAGTATTTAAATATTTCTCATTTGATGGTAATTTAGTTTTTTATGCAATATGAAAAAAAACTTAGCTAGTAAACGTATCAGAATCGCTAGTCATGTTAATTTTCTCTAGCAGACCCCCAAATATATAAAAAAAAATATATGTTTTGAATTTTTGTTGAATGTTTTTTTGGATTGAGGTTCCTGCCTACGTTGATCTTCGGTAGGCAAGGAGGTTTAGGTTGGATAGATATAACAGGGTAGTCAGAGCCTACGCTGAGGGTGGGGGACTACCCAGGGGGTGGTTAAGGTTGGATAGGCATAGTTTTTTTATTTCAATTTCAATTCAAATAGGATTTATATTTTCTTTTGTTCGGTTATATTCTTTTCAGCAAGTTCTTCTTTTTTCATTATGGCTTTTTTAAATAGTAAAACTCCAAAAAGGAAATGCATAGCTAGGCCGAATCCCCAACACAATAAAGGCCAATAGTACCAACTATATTGCGATTTTGAGGACAAGTTAAAATAAATTAGTCCTGAATTTGTAACTACATAAAAGAAGCTATGGATTAAGAAGCCAATTCTTTGTTCTTTAATCGCAATTTTTCTAAATGATAGTTTATACTCTGATAATGATATTTCTGATTTCATGAAATTTTATTTAATAAATTAATGTTCAGTTTTATCTATATATTCCATGAAGTAGTATAGACTTAAGTTTTCGATTGGTCAAATTAGTGAAGCTAAATATACAATTTATATTGATTACACTAATAATCATAACTAAACTTATCCACTCATTACCATTATGAGCTGGAATACTCTGGCACACCATCACCATCTTGCAAAATACTATTTTAATATTGTCATACGTAACTCTTAAAATGTTAATAAAACAAATCCTTCACCTGATAGTATTTGATAAAAAAGAGGTAGTTTTAGATGAAATAATAATAACTTACATTTAATTTTTATAAATTTATATAATATTGATAATCATCAAGATAGTATGATGATTTTAAATGGAATTGAATCTTAAATAACCCTGTGTGGAAGTTGTGCGAATTAATTCCAAAATAAA
>FUWD013231832.1_pt1 | contig 12199 bp, 14 predicted proteins | sample 1063281 | NCBI WGS metagenome assembly FUWD01 (sample SAMEA79048168, study PRJEB19326) | metagenome | biome: marine
AAGGCAAGTGCTGACGCCAAAGCCAAGGCAAATGCTGACGCCAAAGCCAGGGCCAATGCTGACGCTAAAGCCAAGGCCAATGCTGACGCTAAAGCCAATGCTGACGCTAAAGCCAATGCTGACGCTAAAGCCAAGGCCAATGCTGACGCTAAAGCCAAGGCCAATGCTGACGCTAAAGCCAAGGCCAATGCTGACGCTAAAGCCAAGGCCAATGCTGACGCTAAAGCCAATGCTGACGCTAAAGCCAAGGCCAATGCTGACGCCAAAGCCAAGGCCAATGCTGACGCCAAAGCCAAGGCCAAGGCTAATGCATCAAAAATGAGTATCCGTCTCGCTGCGGAAAGGTCAGCTGAGACGATGAAGAAGGTATTAAGAAATCAATCGGTCACAAACATGAACAAAAAGGGTATTATATCCTTCATCAATAAGAAGCGTCAAAAGTTAACAAACCCTCGGGCCACTGTATACAAGTCCTTGGTTACAAAAGCCATGACAAAGAAAGAACTCGAAAAGATACGTAAAAATGTTGAAAACGAAATAATCACTCGTAGTTTATAATGTTTTAAGGTTGGTTTAAAGAAAACTACTTAAAGTAATGTAATGGATAACTGTGATGTATGTTGTGAAAAGTATAACAAGACAACTCACAAAAAAGTTTCCTGTCCTTTTTGTGACTTGTGTGCATGTAAGACCTGTTGTCAGACATATTTGATATCATCTACTGAAGATACTCATTGTATGAAATGTAAAAATCTGTGGAATCGTGAATTCGTTGATACGTTTTGTACGAAACATTTTAGGAATACTGAATATCGAAAACATCGGGAACATATACTATTCGATCGTGAAAAGATGCGTATGCCTGAGACACAACCCGAAGTCGAAAGAATACTTCATATGCGTAGACTGAACAGTCAGGTTGATCATTTGAGAAATAGATTGCTTGTTCTACATACACAATATACATCACAGGGTATAAGCATGCAAGCACGTGCGAGTCTAACGGATTTACAAGAACTCAATAATGAAATGAAGGATACATTCGGTGAACTCATGGATGTACGAAGAAGAACCCATGTGATCCATAATGACCCCAAATTGATACGGAAATGCCCACTTGAAGGGTGTAAAGGATTTATAGATGATCAATGGTATTGTGGCCTTTGTCAGAATACATTCTGCGAAAAATGTAACGAGTTGATAGATGAAGAGCATGAATGTAACCCCGATTCTGTAAAGACGATGAAATTATTGAAAAGGGACACTAAACCGTGTCCAAAATGTGGAACAATGATCCACAAGATTGATGGATGTTCACAGATGTGGTGCATCGACTGTCACACAGCATTTAGTTGGGAATCTGGGTGTATAGAGACTGGACGGATACATAATCCTCATTATATGGAGTTCAAAAATAAACATTTCACGAGTCGTGAACACGGAGATATCCCATGTGGTGGTGTCCCAGCTTTTGATGAATTGAAATATAACAGTTTCATGACCCATATTAGACGGATTATATCTCAATACAATCGAGATATGCATTACCGTTATGACGAAATTTACGATAATGATAATATGTGGCTTAGGGTTTCTTACATGTTGAATGATTTAGATGAAATTCGATTCAAACGAGAATTACAACGAAGAGATAAACTCCGTGAAAAAAATCGTGATATACGAAACATTCACCAGATGTTTATAGATACAGCGGGTGATATGCTCAGACAGTTTGTGATAGATACCAGAGAATACTCGAAACTTCGTGAGTTATTATTAGAACTCGTAGAGTATGTGAACAAAGAAGTTATAAAGATCCGTGGTCGTTATAATTGTATTATCCCCCATTTACTCGAGATAAGACATTAAAGGTTCTAAGAGTACAGTGTATAATGGAAGTAGATGTTCTTGCCAAACAAATATACACTGATTTAGGACCAGGATATAGTGAGCGAGTGTATCATAATGCGATGGAGGTTCTTTTACGAAAACATTCTATACTGTATGAATCTGAACGAATAGTCCCTATTCTATTTGAGGGACATGTTATCGGAAATTTACGAGCAGATATAATTGTTGAGTCTCACACTGTTCTAGAATTTAAAACAATCAAGACCCTTAACGATCAAGCAGAATTACAGGCTCTCAATTATTTGCGACTTCTCGGGTTGAAAGTTGCATACTTGATAAATTTTCCACCATTTCCTCATCGTGAAATTGAAGTCCGTAAAGTTACAACCTAAGTATCCCATCTCTTGCTCTTGGCTATCGAATCCACAATGCCCAAGTTCAATTACAGTCACGTTTGTATTTCCAACCTGGTTTTCCAAGTTGATGAGAAGATCATCGATCTCTCACCTCCTTACCAGAGGGGTGATGTATGGTCCATGGCGGACAGAGAAAAATTGATCGCATCCATTGTCGACAAGTCCTTCCCGATCCCTTCGATCAGTTTAGCGACTAACCCCGACAACATTTGTATGTTCGAGTCTGAAGTGTTGGATGGACGTCAAAGACTTACGACATTATCGATGTATCGTAACAATGAGTTCAAGTATAACGGGCGTTACTATTCCGACATGACTATTCGCGAACAAAACTTCTTTGATATTACTCAAATCCAATTATGTACTGTCGAGAATCCTACGGATGCTGAGCGTCGTGACTATTTCAGAACTTTACAGATGGGGCATGCTCTTCGTGTGACGGAAATTGCGTGGTCATATGACGATCACCCTGTCATGATGATGATCCAGAATATAAGAAGTGAAAAACTGAAAGAGATTGAAGCAATCACACCCACTGAAAGACATGCTGACGTGACCATCATGTTGAACATTTACGATATTTTCACCAGTGCTAACCCAAAAACTGCTGGACGTTACCATTCAAATAGTCTGAGGACTTATATCGAGAAGAATAACGATACACCAGACTATGAAGTTGAACACAAGATGAAATTATTCATCAACTTTTTACATGCCGTCTACAAGATCACACAACCGATCTGTAAGAGTTCAATCCGATCCCACTTCCCTCTCGATATGGCTCGGATCTTTGCGATCAATGACTTCGCATGTGACGAACACGATATCGAGAATGTTGCATTGTTTGTAGACAATATGAATACATTTGTCCGAGAAAACAATGAAGATTCTAACAGTGTGGCTGACGAATATTTCTATCGTCTCATCGATATCAAGACATCATCATCGTACACTAAAAGAAATGTTGACGAGCGTATGAGCTACCTCACACGTCTTTTTTAGATTGTTGGTATGTATTCCCATTGGAGGTCTATACATATTTTCTTCCACATGACATCTTGTTGGTATAACTTTTCTTTTGATTTGAGGAGTGGGAAGTATTTTAGATAGGTGTCTTCACTAAGTAATTCACAGAATTTGTAAAGAACATACGAGTAACTCAAAAAGTTTTTACGATCCTTTGGGCAGTTGTCATCGAATGGTTTTTGTATATCCTTGAACATTATACGAAGACGCTCTTCTAACCCTTGTGGCATATTGGGTGGTTTGATACCATTCAAAATATTTGTGATGTATGGAACATGTTCATAGTATTTATTCCATTTCAACTTTTTTAATAACTGACGAACATTTGTATGTGTAATCTCATCAAGTTTTTTTATTTTCATCTTCTTAAACTCTGCCCTTAACTGATCAATCACTTCGGGTGGTATATTCGTCATCTCTTGTGCTTGGAACTGACTCAACCATTCATTGAAATGATTTTCACGTTTGTATGAATAATTGACGATCTTTTCAAACATCTCTTGTTCTTCCTTGTAGGTTGGCTCTTCATTTATGAGTGTGGCAACTATCAAGCCACATGAATCACAAACCGCGTCACTCGTGACAGTGAAGTAGATGATATTACTATACACACACTGTGGACACTTTTCTTCCTCTTTTGTCATATGTCTATAAATATTCTTCTTTTCGACATCGATTAAATAATCTGTGAAGATATCTTTTCGTTTAATACCATTGGTTTCTACAGCATTAAATGCATTGTCCGTATTCGTCTCCTCCCTTGCATCTTCGACATAACTATTCATGTAGGGCATACATTTGATAATATAATCACTCATATCGGATTGATGACGATTTTTGTTATGAGGCTCATCTTCGATACGCTTGGACCATTCATCCAATTTATTTTTGTATCTACTTAAAAAGTTACCTTCCATTAGTATAAATGATTAGTAATCTTTTAAGTAATCTCATCATATGGGTTTATGGTCTTTATCGTAAAATCACTGACAAACCCGATTTCAAAATTGAAAGTCGTTCACTCGAATATTTAGTGGACCATGAGAAAGACTATACTACTCAGAAGGGTGGATTTTGGGATAAGGAATCCAGGACATGGGGTGATCACATTCTCGAGGAATATTGGGTTGATGTGACCAACACACCGTACTACGAAGAAACAATTCCAGAAAATGTACATAACATCATCCTCCGGATTAGATATTGGTATGGGAACAAGCAGTACAAGTTTATTACTACCAAGGTCGATGTAGACTGGCCAGTGATATTAAGTGAAGGTATTTCATTTAACATTCCATTGACAAGTGCCATGCTTCTCGACTATAATAATAAACCTGTAAGAGACATCACGAGTAAAGTTAAAAAATATGCGGGACCTAAAAGTGATTTTCATGGGGAAGACGTACCTATTCGTGACATGTTACGATATGACCGATCGACATTGAAAGATGAATTTCCTAAAATCAAGTTAACGAATGCGATTGGTATGACTAAGACTGTATCAAGTTATGATGATGAGATCAAGAGTCTTCGGATACCTTAGATGCGAGATAGAATTTTAGGTCACCCAAATCAGCGACATTATATTTCAAAATCAAAAACTTACTATCCTGATTTTGCATCAACTGTACAGATGAGCACATACTAGTCGCCTTTGTAAAGGTGTTCATATATTTCAACGAATACGAACCTGTAATATATGGACTTTCTTCAACACATTCAATCGACGTTTCTTGGTTTGCAAAATCGCCCATACATTTTAAAGTTAATAGGTTTTTATTCCTAATGATATCGATCGTGCTTCCGATATTTGACATATCACGACACATTCTCTGAAATTCAGCAGATTGCATTGTGGTGACCGTCGTCATATCTTGAGAAGGTACTTCGATCCGATTTTCATTAATATCTAATAACTTCAATTGAAATTGTGTAGTTGTCTTCTTCGCATCACTCCTAATTTCGATATCTATGTATTCCTTACTATTCACAGAAAGACTAAGGACGTCATTATTTGTGATTGTTTTAAGAAGTTTGAAGGTATTTGTAATGTTAATACCCGCAATGATGGGATGTGTACATTCATATTCATCAAAATTATCTGAAGCCAGAAACATATCAACAAGAGCAACTCTGGCTGTGTCAAGACTCGTGATGTATACACCATCTTCCTTGAAATAGATGTTCACATCATTCAATATATCTTTAAGAACTTCGAATGTCGACTTAATTGCCGATGCTTGAATCGTTACAAGTTTCATGACTCTATGGAAGGTTGTTTAATTCTTTATATTATTATACGCTTCATTTACACTACTATTGATCCGCTCTTCCATCTCCTTGGTCATCGCTGGCTGAAGAGATACACCATAATTGTCGAGACTGAATGCATTATCATCCGAATCTTTCCCATCTATCGAAGACATACCGGATCCGAATGCTCCAAACTCGTGATGTGAAAGTTCATTACTTGGGAGTAGTGACGTCAACCAATTTTTGATTTCTTTCCCCACGAGTAGTTTACCATTCTTTGTCAACATGGTTGGTACACGGTTGATACTCGACTTATAATTATAAGGTATACCCTGTGTATTTATATTGTGAAATTTCACCAGTTGTTTGAGCTGGGGGTTATTCTTGATGTACTCAATTAAGTCAATACTGTGTGGACAATTTGGGCTATATACCAGAAGGGACATACTATAAATATCTCATTTATTTCTGAAAAAAAATTAACGCATATAGTAATAATGAACAACGTCTACATTCTCATCGCTCTGGCGATTGCCCTGATTGTCTTGTTTTATCCAGGCACGAAAAAGACCCAACGCGAAAAAGAGATTGAAAAGATGGTGAACATCGACGAATATGTCGAGAAGAAAGCTGAGATCGGTCACGATCTTATGGAGAAGTTGGTCATGGTGACAAACAAACACGTCTCTGCGAAATATGAGAAGCCAACATACATCATAGAGACGATCGCTGCGAAAAAGTTCGAACACCCTGTCAACAAAGATTACTTTTATCGTTGTATGTTCATGGTGATGTCGAAGAGTGGTTTCGTTTCTGGTTTCAGTGTTACAGTTGACGTAAGGGTTGAACCCAAACTTGAAGTGATTGGGTCTACGAAACAACCCATCGATGTCGAACTCCCAGGTGATACTCGTCCATATGAAGCGAGTGATGTCCAGGGTAAGGATTTTTTCCAGTACGAACTTGTGAAGAAGCAGGTCATCCCCACCGTTGATGAGTTAGAAAAGGCGAAAATTAAATTACAGTAACTATAATGATCAATGTATCTGAAATAAATAACATTGAATCGAATAGGAAGAAAAATAAAAAAGAGTTGTACAAAAAAATCTATGAACAATTCTCTAGAAAAATAAGATGCACTGTGGAACTTGGTGGTAAGTATGTATTTCTTCGTGTACCTTCCGTTGTCTTTGGGTTTCCAACCTTCGATAGATCACATGCATGTGTATATTTGAGAAGACAACTAGAACTTGCGGGTTTCAATGTACAATCAATGTCGGAGATTGATTTATGTGTACATGGTCTTCACAACGGAAAGAGAAAACATCAGCAGCACCGAGTGACGATGGTGATATACCTTCCTTTATCAATCTCAAAAAGATGGCAAATAAATACCGAAATGGTGCGTAGTACCTTTAATTATTTTTGTATCCTCCTTTAGTATAATATGTCTGAATCACTTGGAATTCTAGTAGAAGCCAAAAAGGAGTACCTCGGGCAGCTTTCTCTTGTCATGGCCACACCTATCGTAGAAGTATTCGCGGAGATGTACGACGAGGCAAACAAGCTCACAAAGGGTCGCAAAGTTCTGATCATGTTTCAAAAACTACTCAAGGAAGTTCCAAATTGGAGTAACGCCATGTCGAAGCGTCATAGTGATAACATCACATCTCGATGTGCGTGGTTCGGAGATCTCTTAGCTGCCGTATTTGTCAGTTGTGTAAAGATTTTATCTTCTGTGCGTCTTAGTGCAGAGAATAAGAAGATCTCTCTCAAGGTTCCCACGAACGAAGTTTTCATTCAATCATGCTACGACAACGTCGCGAAGGAGTTATACAAAGACCCCTACATCTACCATGAAGAACAGGCTGAACACATTCGCGATGAAAAGCTACATGCTCGTATTTTCACATGTATTGAAACTACCGTCAAGGAGTTGATTCCCATTCAACAAATTCTTCAAACATACATGTCCCAGACGGATCGTAACATCAGTCTCGGTGACGATGAACAATTAATGGATACGAAGATCCCGACGTGTACGACGAGTCAACGATGCCTGAACCAGAACCCGCGATGGAGTCTGATCCAGAGATGCCTCCTATTGTTGAGACGGAACCAGAGGCACCTCCCGAATTCGATCCCACGATGCAACCAGGTGGTCTTGCCAATGAATTCAAAACAATTCATAGCGTCCCATCTCCAGACCCGGTACCAGAACCAGCAGGCGAAGATGATGTTTTCTTCAATGATGCTGCCGACGAGAGAACAAAAAAAGTTGGTTATAATTAAATGGAACTCTCTGACTATCTCCGCGACCCAATGTGGGCCGGTCTCATCGCGGCCATACTTACCGCTGGCTACATTCACGCCAAGGCTCGAATTAACAACGAAGAAAAACTACCCAATAGCAGTTATGTGAAACCTGCCGTACTTGTTGCTATTCTAGTGTACTTCATCGTCGCGAATGGTGTAGCACAGAGGGAAGTCATCTCTAACGAACCCTTCTAAACTTAAAGATTATGATACACTTGTTAATATAAATATGGCTTCTGTCTCCGCATTTAACGAGATGATGGGTCAATTTCTTGTGGAATTGCATAAAACGTTCCCCGAAGAGAGGGGAATTAAGAAGTTCATGACAACTTTCGATCTTTTGAAATCTACCAACCCTCGTAAGTGTGTCGAGGCGTACATGGGTGGTGTAGGAGCCTACGCTCAAAAGATTACACAGAAGGATGACACGTTCTTTACCGAGGATATCAAGGGTATCGATTTTCTCCAGGATCTTAACATTGAAGAGTACTGGAGCGATAAGATGTCCGAAGCTACGAAGGGTGCCGTCTGGCAATACCTTCAGACACTTTACATGCTCGGAACTACTATCACTGCAATCCCCCAAGAGACATTATCTATCATTGAGTCTGTCGCCAAGGACTGTGCCGAAAAGATGCAGGCAGGTGACGGCCAGATTGACGAAAAAGCTCTCATGAGTATGTTTAGCAGCATGATGAAAAAATAAACTCGTACTATATAAATGAAGGTTTGGTTTGACAGTCCACAGGAACTCATTGACCGCGAAAAGGTTTTACAGTTCTGGCCTACCAACAAGCAGACAGCGGAAGAACGTGTGAACGCTGCTTCACGTTTTATCATCTACGCTGCGTGCTTTATCTACTTAATTCGCAGAGATCCTAGGATCTTTGTTTTAGCCGCGACAGTATTAGGTGTCTTGTATGTCATGTACACCTCTGAGATGGTCAAGGAGGGTGGTGCTCGCCCAACTGTGATCGGAGAGGACACCGATCCCAACTGCCAATTACCCACAGATGACAACCCCATGGGGAATATGTTACTCTCCGATTTCATCGATCGTCCCGATCGTCCCTCCGCGTGCTACCATTCTACCGTTAGAAGCGGTATCAGCAATTCTCTCGAGAAACGCACTAAATATGCACCTGGTCGCTCCAGGACAGCCCTCCCAGAATACCAAGCGAATGCCATGGCTCGACAGTTTGTGTCGAACCCCGTGACGAATGCCGCGGGTGATCAGACCGGATTCGCGGAATGGTGCTACGGCAAGAAGATGGCTCCCACGTGTAAGTCTGATGGAACTTATTGCAACCCCAATGCCCGTGGTGTTCAACTTGAAGCTTTCGGTGGGATGGATCCAAGTGGTAAGAGAAGTGGGATGCACAGAGGATCTGGATTGAGGAGTGGACATTCAGCTTAATTTTCTCATGTAATAATAAATGGCGTATCAACTACAACCAGGACTTAACATTGTCAATGGTGGTGGCGTTCCTACCAACAGGGCGACTGACGATGTTTTCGTGTATCCTCAACCAAGTACTTTGAACTATTCTTCCCGTCCTTCGACGATGGTGTTTGGTACGGCTCCTTATATGGCGGGTAAAGGTTCCCCAGCTCAGCACATCGAGGTGAGTGACCAACTTCGCCCCCAAGCGACCACTCGCTTCAACAAGGTTCTGGTGAAGCCCCACGAGAGTGGGTTTTTCCCTCTCAATAACGTTGAGTGTAAAGTACCTCTCCGTACTCGTACCTACGAACCCGTCAGTACTCGTGCACACATCCAGAACAGTATGTTTAACCAAAGATATTCACCACAATAAAAATATTATCATCAAGTAAGAATGGCAGACCCAGTGTCTATATTGGCCATCGCTGGTCTCATATATGCCGGTCGGAAATTAAGTGAAGTTCCAGAACAACCAAAAAAAGTTGTGGAGAAGGAACCTGAATTGTATGATACTGAATATGAAGAAATCGAGTTTACGGATCCATTCGCGGATCGTAAGTCTGAAGTGGATTCCTTTTCAGTCGTCGCCCCACAAAATAGATCTGGTGGTCAAGAACTTCTCGAGATGCGTGGTCGTCTCTACGACCAGGGTCGTATGAATAATCTTTCACCAGTTGAGAAAAAACTGGTTGGTCCCGGTTTAGGTATTGGTTCCGATGTGGAATCTGCTGGTGGGTACCAACAAGTCTTCCGTGTGAACCCTATCAATACCGGTGCCTATCGCCTCACGACGTTACCTGGACGAGCCGGTCCTGCCGTCGACACCAAGGGTGGTCGTCGTGGTGATATTGGTAAGGTGAGCTACAATCGCCCAGAGAAGACAGCCTTCCTCCCCGAGCGTCGCCCTCCCACGTTGGGGCGTGCTCAAGGCATGAATGGTGTCGTCCCCCGGGCTTCTCAGCAGAAGACGATGCGAACGACTAATAGATCTGAGACTGGTCATCGCACGGATGGTCTCGATAAGACACCCGGTAGACGGTTTATCCCGGGTCAAACCTTACCCCAGAACCCTACACGTAATAAGGAGGATATACATGATGCTCAGTTTATGCACGTGAATAACCCTTCACCAGGTATTGCGAACTTCTATGGTGGTTACATGGTCGCCCCAGCAGCACGTATGGGTAACGAGGGTGCCAATGGTCAGGCAGGGTACAGTGTCGAACAACAGTTCGCATTCGGTCTCCGCCCCGATGAGCGTCGTGCTAAGCCTAACCGTATGGGTAACCCAGGCCGTATGAATGTCCGTGAGAAACCACTGAACCAACATGGAGCCTTGACAACTATTAGACATGATAAGACCCGTGTCGATGGTCGTACCGGTGCTGCGAATGGCGGGTGGACTCAGAACTACAAGGTCAATCAATACACCGAACTCAATCCCTACAAGGGAACTCCCAACCCTCATGTCATGGGTAACCGCCTAGATTTAGCGAAAAACCAACTTGCGAATAATCCTTTCAGCAAGTCCATTAATTAATTAATTAAATAGAAACACCCATTAAAATTATATACGCAAATTTTAATGGAGGTCCATACCTTAGAAATCGATAGTAGTGAACGCGACTATTCGAAATACCCAGACCCGCACGACTATGTCATAGATCTAAAGAATGAAATATACGATATCCAAAAAATTACACTTCTCTCAGCTCGTATTCCCAATAGTCAAACATTGATCAATGCCCACAATAATACATTCAGTGTAAACAATTTCCAGGAAAACGTAGCGGACTCACTTACATTAGATGGGTCTGGAATAACAACCCCATCAACACTCGTATCGACACTCGCCAATTCTTTCAGTGGTATGGATGTTGTTGTGGAACTCAATAAAGGGGCTTTATTATTGAAGAATGATAGTTTGACACTCACAAAAAATATAGATTTCACAGGTACAGTTTCTTCAAATATCGGTATCCCCTCAGAATTGATACAAATTGTCCCAGGTGCAAATTATCGAGGTCAGAGTGTGATTTTCGGTTCCATAACGAGTATGTCATTTGATATTGAATATACAAATATCCAACGTTCCGTTGAGTTTCCAAGTGGAAGTTACGGGGATCGCAATCTCTTGGCAGATACACTATCCCAATATTTGGGTTCCGATCTCAATGTTGTGTACGACGGTTTTCTCAAGATAACAAATACCAGTACGTACACGTACGCCATAACTTTTCCTTCAAATCAGATCGGTATCGAAACGACTACGATTACACCCGGGTCGACATACACCGCTGGAGCATTCACGAATACAGTCCCTGCAATTGGATCGATTGAATTTGTGGGTGGGTATTATACGTCCACGACGAAACTGGTGGATGATCTCAATTTAGCATTTGGTAGCGATATCAACGTCACAATTACATCTGGAAAATTAGTGTTCACGAACATGTCTGTGTCTAATTATCAAATCGGTGATATGAATGGAATACTTGGTGTAACTGGGACACCACTCATACTCCCAGGTGAATCATATACCGGTGACGCCGTCACCCTTAACCCTGTAACCGCTATGACCGTTTCGATTACAGTCTCAAACGCGACGGCTTCCGTCACGTTTCCAGGGGGTACCTTTAAAACGGGGGGAGACCTGGCAGTCGCATTCTCTTTGTCGACTGGTTTACGTACAATGTACATCGAAAACAGGTTACGGGTATTCAATACGAGTCTATTCGATATCACACTGAAACTCACTGGGACCACAGCGAGTCAAATCGGCCTCAACGAGGGGGACATTTCAATTATGAAATCGACGTACCACCAAGGTGCTACAAGTCTGTTCGGTATCATTCCTGATCTGGCGTTCGAATTGAGAAATGTAGAAACGAGT
>FUWD013229474.1_pt1 | contig 12194 bp, 13 predicted proteins | sample 1063281 | NCBI WGS metagenome assembly FUWD01 (sample SAMEA79048168, study PRJEB19326) | metagenome | biome: marine
AAAGAAAAAGCACCCAGACGGGTACTGCAAGCGTATTGCGCAACATACGTGAACGCATTGAGCAACTGTCTTAAGTGTTGTTATACACAACTCTCTCCTTTACAGCATAAATCTTCGTGCTAATATAAAAAAAGAAGTCGTTCCAAACAAAAAACCTTGAGATCATAACTCTCCTAGTAATTTCTTATAGGCGTTGCGCGTTATAAGTGGTCGTTACGCTAAGGATAAATTCAGAAATTCTTGATACAAGTCAAGATACCAGATCGTCCTCGCAATAGAGACCATAAGATGTGAATCTAATTACTGGGAGAGCAATTACCTCAAGGTATTGCCCAAAAAATATTATATTGTTCAAATAAAAATTCCCGTTTGGGACTTTCAATGTTGCTACAAGTTTAGCATATTAATTTTTTTTGTCAAGCTCTTTTTATTACTTTTCGCCCTTTAAGGCGATTTTTTATTACCTTAATAATCAATATTGTTAAGGTAATCAAGTAATATAAGGCTTTTCAGCAAAAAAGTCGTAACGAATGAATTTAAATATTATAAAGTTTTCAACATGTTATCAACAATTCGTGATATAATACACTGAATTATGAGTGAAAATGAATACAAAGGAAGACTAGATAAAGAGTTGCGACCAGCTAATTGGGACGCTTATGTTGGGCAACCTATCATTAAAGAAAACCTGCGCATTCTTTTAACTGCTGCAAAAGAACGTGAGCATTCACCAGAACATATTTTACTCTATGGACCACCTGGACTTGGTAAAACAACACTCGCTCATCTGATTGCAAAAGAGATCGGTGCACAGATGAAAATTACTTCAGGACCTGCTATTGAAAAGGTCGGCGACCTTGCAAGCATCATCACAAACATCAACCCAGGTGACGTAATTTTTATTGATGAGATCCACAGATTAAACAAATCAATTGAAGAAGTGCTCTACCCTGCTATGGAATCTGGCGTGCTTGATATTATTCTTGGTAAAGGACCGTCGGCTCGAACTATTCAATTGGAGTTGCCACCATTTACACTTGTTGCAGCAACAACAAGACTATCTCTACTCTCTTCGCCTCTGCGTAGTCGTTTCTCTGGCGGTGTTCACCGTTTGGAATTTTATTCCCAAGAAGAAATTGCGCAAATTGCAAAACAAAGTGCTGAAATTTTAGATATTACATTAGACGAAGATGCTATTCAAGAAATTGCACTTCGTAGCCGACAAACACCACGTACTGCAAATTATTTTTTGAAGAGAATCCGAGATTACGCACAAGTGCACAAAACACCACTTGATCGTGATACAGTGCACAAGGCATTACAATTACTTGGTGTTGATGAATCAGGTCTTACACAAAGCGATCGCAACACATTACATGTTATTATCGACAAGTTTAAAGGAGGTCCTGTAGGGCTTAAAACGCTTGCTGCAGCGACTGGAGAAGAAGAATCAACCATAGAAGAAGTTATTGAACCATACCTTATACAACAAGGATTTTTAGAAAAAACAGCTCGCGGTCGTCTTGCAACAGAGAAAGCTTACGAGCATATAAATATTACAAAATAAAAACCGACATAACGTCGGTTTTTATTTTGTAATATTTCTATTTTTCAATTGATGCTCGCATATCTTGCGTAACATTTAACTTACGAGTATTTAACTCTTTAATTTTAGTAACTTTTTCTGTACCATTATCCATATCGTCTACCTCTTTCTGAAGTTTGCCGATGTCACTAATCTTCTCTTCTGGAATACCATATCGTTCAGCAATTGCTGACAACCCAGCAAAGCCTCCTCCTGAAATATTTCCTAAACCACCAAGACCTGCATTTGATGTAGTAAAGTGTGTAAGGTCTCGAATATCTTTTACTAACTGATCTTGTGGTGATAATTCTTTACTTGCAAAAGCACCCTTAATCTTGTTTCCAATATTTTTGAAAAACCCAGCCCTCTCTTCTTGCTCTTTCGTTTGAGGTTCAAGTTTTCCAATATTTTCAGATGTATCACTAATTTTATTAGCAGCTTCGTGAGCAAGCTCTCGAATTACTTCTGGATTTTGCATTCCTTCTTTTTTACATATTTTTCTTTCGTTTCGACTTGTGACCCTCCTTCAATAGCTTCTGGTGTTATAAAATCTTTCATATAGATGATGTATCTTGTATATATAACTTATATTATATATCAAAACTTTTCTTAATTTTAGTAATTTCAATATCGTCTTGTAATTTTCTTACAGAACCAGTATACCATGTCTCCAGACGTTTCAAATCATCAGCAGATACCTCGATCTCTTGCTCTAATTGGTCCATAATTACCTGTATGTCTTTTGGTATTTCCATATATAAAGCATTATAGCAATAAAAAGGCAAAGGTCGAGCGATAACTACATAAAAAAACAAACCCTTCTAATTAATTTCAGAAGGGTTTGATTTTTGCTTGATAGAGGAGTTTTTAGACTGGAAATTTTTCATAAGAAAAATCAATCTCTTTTTTAAACTCTTCTCTTGCTTTACGTCTGATAAGTCTACTTAATGCGTTCATGCGCGTCATGTAAGATTTATAATTTCGTAGCTTTCCCTTCTTCTTAAAGACTTCAACTTGAAAATTAAACCACTCTGGATTTTTCAGTAACTCACCATGACCGTCACAATGAATCTTGATAAGCTTTTTATGTCTCCAGTTTCTCAGTCTTACATCTATAAAAGGAAAAAATGTAATTGATTGATTTAAAGGCCTTTTGAGTAAAACACCTAACTCCTCATCTAAGATAAGGTCTTTTTCTTTTAGTGTTTCAAAATTCTCAGCTACAGTGTCTGTAAGCATCCATAGAAAAAAAGTGGGTGTCACGACAAAAACAAGCGAGAAGTATCCAATAACATCAGGAAGTATCCCTGTGTAACCCAGAAGAGCTGTAAGGAAGAAAGTAAAAGCACAAATACGAGGAGTATATTTTTTACACACCTCAACAAAGTAAACGGTTCTTGTTTTCATAGTTTCAAAATATAAAATTTATATTTACAGTTTCATTATATATAACTCCTCATAAGACGAATTGTCAAGAGCGCTTGAAAATTAAGGACTAATCGTATATCCTATATATATGTCAGGACACAATAAATGGAGTAAAATTAAACACAAGAAAGCAGCAACAGACGCAAAGAAGAGTGCCATTTTTGGCAAGATTGTAAGACTTATTCAAGTGGCCGCAAAAGCATGTAATGGTGATATTAATTCACCTGAGCTAAAGATGGCTTTAGAGAAAGCCAAGCAAGCCAACATGCCAAAAGACAACATCGATCGAGCTATTAAAAAGGCATCGGAGTCTGGCGATGTATCTCCTGTTATGTTCGAAGCTTATGGACCAGCTGGTATTGGAATACTCATTACTGGACTTACCGACAATAATAACCGAACAAGCCAGGAGATAAAACATACTCTTAGTAAGGCGGGCGCGTCACTTGGTGCGCAAGGGTCAGTTGCTTGGAACTTTACAAAAAATCTAGAGACGGGTGACTGGGAACCTAATACCACTATGGATATTGAAGACAACGACCTAGAAAAACTTTCTGATATTGTTGACGCTATCGAAGAAAATGAAGACGTGCAAGACGTATATACTAATGCCGCGTAGTGCTACACTAACCATATGAATATTCTTGGAATTGACCCTGGTTACGACCGTATTGGAGTTGCTATATTAAACAAAGATAAAAATCTTGAAACATTATTGTATTCAGATTGTTTTCAAACGCCAAAAGAGCTCGACGTACCTGACCGAATTAACTTATTTATTACTGAACTGGATCGCTTAATTCAAGAGTACAGTGTTACAGAGCTTGCTATTGAAAATCTATTTTTTCAAAATAATCAGAAAACAGCGATGCGTGTTGCCGAAGCCCGCGGAGCCATGATAAGCACCGCAAAACAATCTGGTCTCAGTGTATTTGAATATACACCACTCCAGATTAAACAAGCAGTTACAGGTTACGGAAGGGCCAACAAAGAGCAGGTGCAGACTATGGTAAAACAACTTGTAAACTTGAAGATCGAAAATATATTGACGATGAATTGATGCGATTGCGACTGCATTAACACATTCTGCGTCGCGGAAACTTCTCTCTTTATAGTTTAATAGCTTTTCCACAAAAATTTATAACAAAGGTATTGCATCAAATCTTTGTTTTTGTTACAAATGAAGTACAAAAATAACGTATCTTATTAGCTTATTTTTTTATCACAGTATATGAGTAGTGACGACTTGGAAAAAACCTCCGAAGACGAGTTAGAAGACGATGAATTAACAGAGGACGAAGATGATGACACTGATACTTTACTGTCTGGAGTAAGGAGCGACAGAGAGGACACGTTAAGTGCTCTTCTTGACGACGACGATGACGACCTCGATATTCCATATAGTGACGAGGAATAACATACCCGAAACCTTACTATCTCTGTCATTCTGAACTGGTTTCAGGATCTGAGATTACAATTCGGAATAGTATAAAACAAAACCACCTATCGGTGGTTTTGTTTTATGAATCTTTTTTCACTACAATCTTTAAGAATCGTTTTTTTCCTATCTTAAGATCCCCTGATTCTGAAACAAGTGTTTCGGGATCAATAATTTTTCTCTCTTCTAGTTTTCCGTAAAACTTGATAGCGCCATCTTTTACTAATCGCCGAAACTCTGTCTTTGATGCAACTATTCCTTGTTTAATTAAAATATCTACAAGAGGTACTTTCAATTTTACGTAAACTTTTTTCGCATCTACTGGAATAGCCTTTTTTTGAAATGTATCTTCCCATTTTTTTTGAGCCTGCTCGGCATTTTTTTCATCATGATACAACGTAACGATTTCCAATCCCAGTTTTTTCTTTGCACGCATAGGATCTTTTGCGATTATTGTTTTTACTTCTTTTAAATCACTTTGCGACACCTCAGTACACAGTTCAAAATAAGTAAGAACAAGACCATCATTTAACGACATAATTTTACCAAACATATCACCTGGTTCATCGGTAATGTTTACAACATTTCCCCAGCTCGTCGACATTTTACGACCATCAAGACCATCAAGCATTGATGTTGCTAGTATGTCCTGTTCTGGCATATTATAGTGTTTTTGAACCTTGCGTCCTGCCAGTAAGTTAAACAACTGATCAAGACCTCCGATCTCGACATCTGCCTTTATTTGTACTGAATCGTATCCTTGCATAATAGGGTACATAAATTCACGCAGTGAAATATCCTCATTAGCATCAAGACGGTCCTTAAAATTTCTTCGTTTTGTCATTTGTTGCACAGAAAAACTTTCAGCAAGTTGCGCTGTTTCCATAAAACCAAGCTTTGAAAGCCATTTGCTATTATAGTGAAATTCAGCCTTATCTAAATCAAGAATTTTTCCAAGAATCTTTTTATAATTCTTCATGTTTTCTTGAATCTTTTCTTTGGTCAACATGGGTCGTTTTTCCAACTTATCTGAAGGGTCACCAATTGTTGCGGTAAAATCACCAATAATAAGCACCGCCGTATGTCCTAGTTTTTGAAAAGCCTTGAGCTTGCGTAGAGGAATCGAACGTCCTAGATGAACGGTTGGGCCCGTAGGATCAATGCCAAATTTTACTCGTAGCTGCTTACCAGAAAGAAGTTGTTTTTTAAGGTGCTCACGCACAAGAACCTGTTCAACTCCTCGAGAAAGAAGTTCGTCAATTTTGACTTCATCTGTAATTATCTTATTTCTTCCAAACATGTAGAAAGTGTAGCAGAAGCAAGGTAAATAAAAAAGCCCAACAACTTGAAGTTGTTGGGCTTTTTTATAAACAATCATCATAGATACAAACTCTTTTTTTGTATCTATCTGATTTTAGCTGTAAACGGAATTATGAGACCAATATTTATATCAGGTGACCATTTGTGCCAAATACTCCCAACTTCAATAAATCCGCTCGCAAAACGTAAGAGTTATAAAACCAACAGAAAAATATCTTCCGTTACTTTTTACAAACTTATTAAACAAGCAATATGTTTGTAACTTAGGGGTAATATCTCTTATATATGTTATTCCTACAGCATTTGCTACCAAATTATAATGTGGAACAAAAACATTTCCCTTGTATGCCAAGACTGTTCCTAATAATAATGGTGTTAGTAATTTGGGACCACATTTCTCTATTAGAGAAATAGAGCTTTGCGGATTAAACATAAATCCAATTTTGACGACAAGCGAATCTTGCGCCAAACACTGAACTGAAGCAAATAGTAACGCAATTAATATCTTTTTCATGATTTTTATATTTTCAAATAACAACCTTGTTACTTAGAGATACAATACCACTCGATTTGAATTCTGTCATATATGTCTGACGTGATTGCTAAATTGACACTTATCTCTTTATATTATAACATGTACATGTTGTATAATTATTTCGACATAATATGAAAAATGACCAATTATTACATATATTAAAGGATTTAGGGCTTACTGATAATGAGTCACGGGTTTATTTAACTTCCCTGTCGCTAGGTCCATCAACTATACTCTCAATCGCAAAAAGTTCACAAATACAAAGAACTACCGTTTATTCGGTAATAGAAGCACTCAAAAAGAAGGGCTTAGCACATATTGAACATCAAGGGTTCAAACAATTATACTCTGCCGAACACCCTGAAAAACTTGTATCGATGATTGAAAATAAGAAAAATGACTTAGAAAAACATATCCCTGAGTTTTTATCTCTATACAACCTAAAAGGCGGCGAAAGTACGATTAAGTACTACGAAGGTGTCGAATCGGTAAAATCAATATACGACACAGTGCTAGACCCTATGAAACCAAGTGACGATTATCTGGTTATTTCTGATTTACAAAAATTTGTTGATGTTGATGAAAAATACTTCAAAAAGTTTTTAGAGAAACGTGTCAAATCACGAGTTAAAGCACGACTTATTGCAACAGATTCAGAACAAGCTCGTTACATGAAAAAATACTCTCAACAAATGAACCATGAATTACGTATACTTCCAAAAGGGACAGTACTATCTACAGATATTATGATCGTGCCACACAAAGTAACTATTTTTAATATGGAGCAACCTATTTCTGGAATTAGTATCGAAAACATTACGACTATTCAAACACATAAAGAAATGTTTGAAATTATGTGGAACTCTCTTAAAAAGTAATTCTACTTAGTGCCTTAGGCACTAAGTAGAATTACATCACTTCATCTTGATACCCTTCTTCGGAAAGTATGCGTTCAGGACGATCAGGAGCATATGGTGTCATGACCTCAACGCCATCCTCTGTAACACGTTTATATAGCTTCATAGGTGTTCGCTTTAACATTCGCATTAATTGTCTTACGAGGAATGAATACTGCGGTAGCGGAATATTCATCTTTCTATAAAGATCAAGTTCTTGCGCTGTGATACGAAATACTCCAGGTGATTCTTCTTGATCTTTTCCTTTACATGAAATAATCTCTTGCATAATTGAATCATCAACCTCTTCGATGTTGTCTGGTAAGGCGCTCCAATCTTTTGTTGCTTTATACTCAACTCTTTTTTTATCTTTCCAGGTATACCCCCACTTTTCCACCTCTTGTTTTGTTAGGGGAAAATACATTTGAGCCACCGTTTCATTGTATGCAAACGAGCTCATCTCAAGAGGGAGAAATTCACCATACTTATATTCCCTACCTAGATTGTCCACGTGTGGCATATCATTCATGTGTTGTTTAATTTTTTCAACCATTTCTCCATACTCTTGTTTTGAATATTTTTTGTTTAAAATACAATACTCTCCGTTTTTCATACCAACGCAACCAAAGCAATTTTTTGCGGAAGGACTGGCATCACAGTACTCTAAATCCGTACCTCCATTCCATGACTCATTAGAAAATTTCATACGAGAACAATTAATCCCAGAATTTGAAACTTCATACATAAGCTCAGAACTATCCCCCCACGACAAGTAGTCTTGGCAATCTTGCCCGCGAAATACTTGATAACAATTTTTGATGTCTTTTGATTCATAACACATGTACGAATTGTGTGCGTTTTCACAGTTATACACCCAATTACCGCTTACGTTTTGAGATTGCAGCGAGCTCATGTATTTTCTTGGAAATCTTAATTTATGTTCTTCAAACTTTTGAGAAGTTTTTTCTAATCCAGGTCGAGTGTGTAATTGCATTGATTCAAGTTTTTTAAAATAGTCCTCTTTTGAATAAGGTTGGTTGAAAATGTAATATTGTTTTTTACGTAAGTTCACACTTCCAACACAGTCGGTGCATCCCGTGCAATTATAAAGAAAGTACGAATCACGACACTCTTTAGACTCTTGAGAGAAATGTGTGTGATAACAATTTTCACATTCAATACACTCATAACAAAGCTCGCACTTTACTACTGCAATAGAGTCAACGCACTGCAATGAATTATTTGCCCAATACGAATACATGCATTCTTCGGGTTCCATACTACGAAATACCATATAAGAATCTTTTGGGCCTTTTACACGGTTAGTATATTCACTTCGAACAGGTGTTCCTTGTTTAATAAGAGACATGCGAGGAACTTTTGTTTGTAATTCAATAAGTTGTTCAAGAAAGGGTCGATTAAAATCAACGTCTTTCCCATAATCGTTTGGATTCCATGCGTCGCTATACCACTCTTCGGTATGGTATACAGGAAAAACTGCGTCTTTATCATAGATAGATACAATGTCTTTTTTAGTAAGATCACAAGTACGTTTATATAGAACAACTTCATTAGAGAAAATCATACGTCGAATAAGCCGACATTGATCACACCATGTTGGATGCGGTGTTTGCATTTTTTCATAAAAAGCAGCGCTGTCTGGTTCAATGATAAAATCTTGCTTACAATTTTGACATTTATTATTCATATATATTCATATTATAACTTACAACTTTTGAAACACCGATTAATCAGTGGCTCAAAAGTTGTAAGGTTTTGTGATTAAAACCTTACACCATAAATTAATTATCTTCTACACAATCAATTATTGCGTCAATAAAAAAAAGGAATGATCCCATACTAATTATTTCACCTAAAACATATCCCCACATAAACCTTTGGTCGGAGGTCGTTAAAGACAAAAATATTGTACTAGGTTCTGAACTTGAAGATAGAAACGTGTTCCATGTTACAAAGAATATAAGAAACGCGACAGTAGCCACTAAGAGTTTTTTTGACTTCATAAATAATGACTTAGAGATTTAAATAAATAATACAACACTATTATATACCTGTCACAAAAGTCGACGTCTAATCATTTTTGACTTAATTACCCTTTTGTTATATTGTTTTTATGTTGTCGAGATATTCGACATATTTAAAACAATCATGAAAAAACAGGATCAATTACTTGAAACACTTGAAAAGATAGGCTTATCCGAAAACGAATCGAGGGTTTATTTAGCTTCTCTATCACTTGGAGGTAGTACTATTTTAACCATCGCCAAAGAAGCACGCCTTCCCCGTACTACCGTCTACACTATTATTGAATCTCTTAAGAAAAAAGGTCTCATCTTTACAGAAGAGAAAGGTTTTAAGAAATTGTATGTACCACAAAGCCCAGAACAGCTCGAGGTTATGCTCGAACTTCGTAAACAAGATTTTCAAAAAATGCTTCCTGAGTTTTCTGCACTCTACAATCTTTCAGGGCAAGAAAGTCTTATTCAATATTTTGAAGGGTTTGAATCAGTAAAGACTGTATATAACACCCTTATTAAAGACATTCAGCGGCACGATGACTACCTTGTTATTGCTGACCAAGAAGCTTGGTACAAACAAGATCCGAAGTTCTTCCAAAACTTTATGGAGCGACGCGCAAAGCTTCCTATTAAAATTCGTATGCTATTACAAGATACACCTCTTGCTCGTGAACACAAAAATTTTCAAAAAAACTGGAACCTTAATATTAAATTATTACCAAAAGGGACCCACCTTAATACCGACCTTGTTATTACCCCACAACACGTTATGGTACAACAATTTAACCCACCTATTATGGCACTACTTATTAACAATCAATCTATTATTAAAATGCATCAACAATTATTTGAAGTTATGTGGAACGCACTACCTGAATAAACAATAATGATGTAATATATACCTTATAACTCAGTCATATCATATAATGAATAAATATTCTAAAAAACTGAAAAAGAAACTAACAGCTTTTGCACACTTTATACACCACTTTTCAACAGTTATCCTTATTGGGTTTGTTGGTATTGGGCTTCTTTTTTCTGGACTTCTATTGGTTTGGCTAGGAACATTACAGATTCCCAATCTTGATACGTTTGAACAGCGCAAGGTTTCTGAGTCTACAAAAATCTACGACCGTACCGGAGAGATTGTTCTCTATGATATTCATGAAAACATCAAACGAACTGTGGTCAGTGGTGAAGAAATTAGTGTACATGCTAAAAACGCTATCGTAGCTATTGAAGATGATCAGTTCTACCAACATCACGGTATTGATGTTATGGCAACTATTCGTGGTGTTCTCTACACTGTACTTGGAAAGATTGGACTTCGTAGTGGTGGGGTTCAAGGTGGTTCAACTATTACACAACAAGTAGTAAAAAATACCTTACTTACTTCAGAGCGTCAGATCTCTCGAAAAATTAAAGAGTGGTTCTTGGCCCCACGACTTGAACAAAAGCTTACTAAGGACGAAATTTTAGCTCAGTATTTAAACGTAGCACCATATGGAGGAACTATTTATGGCATAGAGGAAGCCTCTCAATCTTTTTTTAGTAAAAGCGCGAGTGAACTAACAGTTGCTGAAAGTGCATACCTTGCCGCCCTACCAAACGCACCTACACTATTCTCACCTTATGGACAAAATGTTGATTTGCTTGAAGACCGAAAAAACTTAGTCCTTCGTAAAATGTTGGAACTTGGTTTTATTAACGAAGAAACATACAGCGATGCACACGACGAAGATGTGGTCTTTCGTCCACAAAAAGAAAACTCTGCAAAAGCATTACATTTTGTGCAGTATGTACGAAGTTATTTGGAACAAAGATATGGTTCTGATGCAGTTGAAAATGGTGGGTTAAAAATTATTACTACTCTTGATTACGAATTACAACAATTCGCTGAGGACACTGTGCGTGTAAACGCAGAAATTAACGAAAAAGAATGGGGTGCAAGCAACCAAGGGGCTATTGTTATTGATCCAAAAACTGGTCAGATTTTAACTATGGTTGGTTCTCGTGACTATTTTAATGTCGAAAACGAAGGTAACTTCAATGTTACTCTTGCAAACAGACAGCCAGGATCCTCATTTAAGCCCTTTATTTACCTTACTGCTATGGAAGAGGGTTACACTGATGAAACTATTCTTTTTGATGTTCGTACACAGTTTTCTACTTCGTGTAGCGCCCTTGAATTACATAGCGAAGGTAATTGTTATAGTCCACAAAATTACGACAATAAGGAAGATGGCCCTATTACTTTACGTAACGCACTAGCACAATCACGTAACATTCCCGCAGTAAAACTACTCTATCTTACAGGTCTCGAAGACTCACTAAAAACAGCAAAAAATATGGGGATCACCACACTTGATCGTAATGGGAATCGTTATGGACTAACGCTTGTGTTGGGAGGTGGTGAAGTGTCACTTATTGATATGACAAGCGCCTACGGTGTTTTTGCAACAGCTGGTGTTCGTAACGACCCAGTAGCAATTTTAAGTATCGAAGATAAAAATGGTGATGTGTTAGAGGAGTTTACCTCACACGCTCGACAGGTAATTGACCAGAACGCTGCAAATATTATTAATAGTATCTTAAGTGATAATGAGGCACGCACCCCACTATTTGGTGCACAATCATTTTTATACTTTGGAGAAAATTACGATGTAGCCGCAAAAACTGGTACCACCAATAGTAACAAAGATGCGTGGCTTGTTGGATACTCCCCTAATGTTGTTGTTGGTGTATGGACAGGAAATAACAACAACACATCTATGAGACGAGGATCTTCTATTTCTGGTTCAACATGGCGAGAAATTATGAACAAGTCTTTACAAAAAATGCCCCGAGAATATTTCACCGAACCAGTTTCAGACCAAGACAGTGAAGACTTAAAACCTATTTTACGTGGTGTCTGGCAAAGGCGGTGGAAAGCGGTTGCAATTGATACAGTTAG
>FUWD013022938.1_pt1 | contig 12190 bp, 10 predicted proteins | sample 1063281 | NCBI WGS metagenome assembly FUWD01 (sample SAMEA79048168, study PRJEB19326) | metagenome | biome: marine
AATTCATTAAACTTCTCAGATAATTTATTTCTTATAAGTTCGATAGCAAAAAATAATTTTCGCTTCCTTCTATTATAAACTGAACGTTCAATTTTATTCTTTAATTCCCTTGAAATATCCCTAAAAAGCTGACATTCACTATCAATACTCATATATTCTGCTGTTAAATTCATTGCTATCAACTCTATATCTTGTAGTTTAGGCTTTCTTTTTTGTTTTAAAAATTGTTCTTTTTCTGTAATAGACCGTAACACTTCTAAAATTTTATTGTAATTTGCTTGAAAGTTGTTCATTATATTTATATGTTTGATATTCAAATAAATATACGTCTTTTTTAGACAATTGAACAACTTTTTTTGTTAAATTATAATGCACAACGGGTTAAATTCATATTTAAAAACTGTAATTTTTTTAGCCAAACTTAAAAAAGTTGAACAAATACTATGATTTACATATTAATGTATTCTATTCACGCCCTAGAATTGATAACTATAATTATCGGGATATATCATTATAAAAAATATAAAAATACACTTTTGAAGTACTTTTTATTTTTTATTATTTATGGTCTTTTTACAGAATTGGCAGGAATTATAATGGGAAGAGTTTTTAAATTTCCAAACTATATTGTTTTTAATATTTACTCAGTTGCGTATTATATTTTTAATTTTTGGCTGTTTGGCCGGCATTTTAAACTTAAAAACAACCGAAGTGTTTCACATATTTTTATGGCCCTAACAACACTCATGTTTATTTTAGACACACTATTTTTTCAAAATATTTTTGAAGGCTATCAATCTTATACTTGGTTTATAGGAAGTATTGGGACCATCATTATTGTCATTTTATTTTTAATAGAATTGCTTAACAGCGAAGCTATTTTAAACGTAAAACATCTGCTTATTTTTTGGGTGGCTGTTGGGGTATTTTTATTTCAGCTTGGTCTTTCACCTGTATTAATAGCTACCAAATATATAAATTACAGCAATGGCCTTACTTACGGATATATTTTATTAATTTTAAATTTTATAACCTCATTGTGTTATAGTTTAGGCTTTATATGGACAAAGAAGAACTTAAGTTATTAATATTTGGCATATCCTTAGTCTTATTGATTTTAGGTGTGGCCTTGGTTGTGTTTTTCTTTTATTTTCAAGAGAAAAAAACAAAATTTTTATTAAAACGCGCAGAAGATAAAAAAATATTTGAAGAAGAAATCACTAAATCTAAAATAGAAATAAGGGAGCGAACTTTAGAAAATATCAGCTGGGAAATACATGATAATGTTGGTCAGTTATTGTCAATCGCTAAAATGCAACTCAATATTTTACAGCCAAGTTTAACCGAAGCACAACAAGTAGAACTTAATGAAAGTAGTGAGCTTATAAGTAAAAGCCTGCAAGAATTGCGCAGTTTGGCAAAATCATTAAACCCAGCTCATTTTAAATCATTGGGTTTATTAAAAGCCATTAAAATTGAATTAGACCGCTATAATAGAATGAAATTTATTGAAGCGAAACTTGATATTGAAGGGGAGGTATTTGAATTATCGGACGATAAAGGCATTATATTATTCAGAGTTTTACAAGAGTTTTTTAATAACACTATGAAACACGCTAAGAGTTCCAAGTTACATGTTATAATTAATTATTTCAAAGATCACCTCGTCGTTAAAGTCCAAGATAAGGGCGTGGGTTTTGATTTAAATTCTATTGATAAAAGTAAAGGACTGGGATTACAAACTATGAAAAGCCGTGCCGCATTAATTGGTGCCGAATTTACAATGGCCTCTGAACATCTAAAAGGAACCATTATTACTATTAATTGCCCTAAATAAAATATACATTATGAGTAAAGTACCCGTAATTATTGTAGACGATCATGTGCTTTTTTCGCAAGCCTTAAACGGATTAATAAATAAGTTTGAAGGCTATACAGTTATTTCACAATTAATTAACGGACAAGAAGTTATAGATTATTTTGAGGCCAATAAAGAACCAGCTCCCATTGTTTTGATGGATGTTAATATGCCTATTTTAAATGGTATTGAAGCTACTAAATGGCTAAAAGAAAATCGTCCCGAAATAAAGGTGTTGGCTTTAACTATGAATGATGATGAGCCAATTATTCTTAATATGTTACGTGCTGGTGCTTGCGGTTATTTACTTAAAGATATCCACCCAAATGTACTATTAGAAGCTTTGAATCATATTATGATCAACGGCGTTTATTACACAGATAATGTAGCTAAGACATTAGTTAAGGCTACTAGACATAAGCCTATTGAACTCAAAGACCGAGAACTTCATTTTTTAACATTGGCTTGCACCGATTTAAACTACAAACAAATAGCCGAAAAAATGTTTTTAAGCTATAAAACAATAGATGGTTATAGGGAGGCATTGTTTGATAAGTTTAATGTGTCAAGCCGTATAGGGATGGTGCTTTACGCATTAAAAGAGAAAATAGTAGAGTTATAATTCCTTACAATTTTACACTTTAAAAGTAGATTTTTATTTTAATTATTAACAGATAAAAAGAATACTTTAACTTTGCTGATAGGCGTTTTGATAATTTTCATAAAACGATAACCGTATAAGTAAATGAATAACGCAACCGAAATCCAAAAAAAACTTCAAGCGTTTATTATAAAGTATTATATAAACGCCCTGATAAAAGGAGGTCTTCTTTTTTTAGTGTTTGGGGTTGTCTATTTCTTTTTTGTTTTATTTATTGAATATTCTTTATGGCTTAAACCTTTAGCGCGAACCGTTTTATTTTGGAGTTTTATAGCCGTAGAGGGCTCCTTACTGTTGTTTTATATTCTTTTTCCGTTTTTTAAAATTTTAGGATTACAGAAAGGATTAAATGTAAATCAGGCTTCAAAATTAATAGGAAAACACTTTAATGAGGTAAGCGACAAGCTTTTAAACTTAGTGCAATTGCAACAAAACCACGAGCAGACGGAGTTGCTTTTGGCAAGTATTGACCAAAAAGCATCTGATTTATTGGCAGTTAAGTTTACAGGCGCTATTAATTTCAAACAGAATGCAAAATATCTTAAATTTTTAATTGCACCATTTTTATTGATTTTACTGATAAGTTTATCGGGAAAAATAAATCCTTTTAAAGAAAGTTTGAATAGGGTGGTTCATTATCAAAAACCATTTATACCGCCAGCGCCTTTCAGTTTTAAGATTTTAAATAAAACTTTGAAAATTATTGAAGGCCAAGATTTGGTTTTAAACATTACCACGCTTGGAGATATTGCGCCCAATCAAGCCGAGATAAATATTAACAATCAAAATTTTTTCTTAAAAAAGGACGCCTTAGATCGTTTTAGTTTTTTGGTAGAAAATGTCACAGAATCTTTTACTTTTTACTTAAAATCTAACGAGGTTACTTCTTCTGAATTTAATGTTGAGGTACTTAAAAAGCCCACAGTTGTTGGTTTTAAAATGGCGATTAATTATCCTAAATACACACACAGACAAGATGTAGATATTAGTAATACGGGCAATATTGCTGTTCCAGAAGGTTCCGAAATTACATGGCAATTACAGACAAATCAGACCAATGAACTTCATTTTATAAGTAATGATAATCAAGAAGAATTTATTAAATCTTCTGATGATAACTTTTCGTTTTCAAAAAGAATGCTTAAAACATTAAATTATCAAGTAGCCACCTCTAACGAAGATTTAAAGCATTTCGAAAAACTATCTTACGCCGTTCTTGTTGAAAAAGACGAATTTCCAAAAATTTCTGTTTCATCTGATATTGATTCTGTTAATTTTGGCGTTGCACAATTTGTGGGTCAAATTAGTGATGATTACGGTTTAAATAAATTGGAGATTATCTATTACGATTCTCAAAATAAAGATGTGGTTAGCCGTAAAGTATTGTCTGTAAAAAAAGCAATATTCGACACTTTTTATTTTTTATTAGACCCAGATGATAAAGATTTAAATCTTGAAAAAGGACGTCATTATGAGTTCTATTTTAAAGTGTTTGACAACGATGCCATTAACGGATCAAAATTCACTAAAAGCAAAATATTCCAGTACTATAATAAAACCGATTTTGAATTGACAAACGCTAGCTTAAAAGCACAAAAGAACAGTATTAATGCCCTTCAAAACGATAAAGAATCAATCAAAAATACTGAAGATAATTTACAAAAAATAACACAAAAATTAAAAAATCAACCAAATTTTAAATGGAATGACGTTAAGCAATTTCAAGCCTTGGTTGATAGAAGAAAAAAGAACAAGACCTTATTTCTAATCATATTAAAAATTTACAAGACAATCTCAATCAAGGGAAACCTAAAAATAGCTTGATAGAAGAGAAAAAAGATGTTTTAAATAAACGCATTGAAGAAGCTAAAGAATTATTAAAACAAGAGAAAATTTTAGACGAGCTAAAACAGTTATCAGAAAAATTAGATAAAGACGGATTGTTAAAACGTCTTGATAAATTTAATCAACAAAGCAAACAAAACAAACGCACTTTAGAACGCGTTTTAGAGCTCACCAAACGCTTTTATATAGAAAAGAAATTGGCTAATATCAGTCAAGATTTAAAAGAGTTAAGTGAAGAACAAGACTCTTTGGCTAATGCATCAAAAAATGCTGATCAAAAGCAAGAAGCTATTAGCAAACGTTTTGATGAAATTAAAAACGATTTAAAACAGTCGCAAGAAGAAAACACATCGCTTACCAAACCTATAGCACTACCTAATACCAAACGCGAAGAATTTCAGATTAAAGAAGATTTAAAAAAGGCTCAGCAAAACCTACAAGACAAAAAATTTAAAGAAGCTGCGATGAATCAAAAATCAACCTCCCAAAAAATGTCTCAAATGAGTCAGAAAATGCAACAATCTATGATGGACGGAGAGGGACAAAGAGAAGAAGAAAATATTTTAACGCTTCAAACAATTTTAGACAACTTAATTATATTTTCATTAGACCAAGAATCTTTGATGAATGATTTTGGAAGCATCACAGATAAGCATCCAGATTTTGCTAAAAAGCTTAAAAAACAACACGTTTTAAAAGATTATTTCGAGCATATTGATGATAGTTTGTACACTTTGTCTTTACGCATGCCGCACTTGTCGGTTAAAATTCAAGAACAGATTACCGAGACACATTATAATATAAATGCAGCCTTGAAAAATTTAGCCGAAAACAATAGGAATAAAGGGATGAGCAATCAGCAATACGCCATGACATCATCAAATAATTTGGCTTTGCTTTTAAGTCAGATGCTCGATCAGATGCAAAATGCCAATCCCTCCATAGGAAAAGGAAAGAAAGGCTCAAAAATGCAATCGTTTAGTTTGCCAGATGTTATTAAGAAACAATCAGAACTCATTCAAAGTATGAAAGATGGCGTTAAGAAAGGGCAAAATAAAGGAGATAGTAAAGAGTCTTTAAGTAGCGAGCAATACGACATTTATAAACAACAAGAGGCTTTAAAACAGGCCTTAGACGCCTTGCTTAAACAAGCTGGAGCTGATGGCGCAAAAGGGAATAAAGCCAAGTCGTTAATGGAAGATTTAGAAAAACAACTCTTAGATAAAGGTTTTACAAACGATGTTTTACAGAAAATGACCGATTTGCAACACGAACTTTTAAAATTAGAAAAGGCAAATCTTAAACAAGGCATTGATAAAAAGAGGGAATCAAATACCAACACAAAACAATTTGAAAGTAGAAACATAAAAAAACTCGATTCTATAAAAGAGGTTTATAATAAAACCGAAATTTTAAACAGAAAACCACTGCTTCTTAAATTACCTTACCAAAAAAAGGTGCAACTTTATTTTAAAGACAGCATATGATAATTTTTAATGATTTATTCAACATTACCGAGTCCCTTGACAAATCTGCTGAAAGCTGGGTTTCCAATACGATTCAAGAAGAAAACCTTAAAGAGGGAAACATCAACTATATTTTTTGTGATGACGCTTATTTATTAGATAAAAATATTAAATATCTAAAACACAATACATTAACAGATATTATTAGTTTTGATTATACTATGGGTAAACTCATATCTGGCGATATTTTTATCTCTGTAGAGCGTGTTAAAGAAAATGCCATCACTTTTAAAACGGCTTTTAAAGACGAATTACATCGCGTGATGATTCATGGTGTATTGCATTACTGCGGCTACAAAGATAAAACAGATGCCGATAAAAAGCTGATGCGTTCTAAAGAAGATTATTACCTATCTTTGCGCGATTTTTAACACGATTTTTAGTTTCACGTGAAACACTTAAATGGGATTATTCAACACAACATACGATGTTATTGTGGTTGGCGGAGGCCACGCGGGTAGCGAAGCAGCCGCGGCAAGCGCTAACCTTGGCGCACACACCTTACTCATCACTATGAGCCTTCAGAATATTGCACAAATGAGCTGTAATCCGGCTATGGGTGGGATTGCAAAAGGTCAGATTGTGCGTGAAATTGATGCCTTGGGTGGTTATAGTGGCGTTGTCACGGATAAATCAGCCATTCAATTTAAGATGCTCAATAAATCAAAAGGGCCTGCTATGTGGAGTCCGCGGGCTCAAAGCGACAGGATGCGTTTTGCCGAAACTTGGCGCTTGATGTTAGAGCAAACAGATAACCTTGATTTCTTTCAAGACTCTGTTAATGGATTAATATTCGACGGTAATAAAATTGCAGGCGTTAAAACAGTTTTGGGTTTAGAGATAAAAGCCAAGTCAGTTATTTTAACTGCAGGCACTTTTTTAAATGGCCTTATCCATATCGGAAATAAACAATTTGGTGGTGGTCGTGCAGGCGAAAGTGCTGCAACGGGCATTACAGAAGATTTGGTTAAAAAAGGTTTTGAATCGGGCCGCATGAAGACTGGTACACCACCTCGTGTAGATGGCCGCTCATTAGATTATTCTAAAATGATTGAACAACCTGGTGATGAATACCCAGAGAAATTTTCTTATTTGCCAACAATAAAACCTTTAACAAAGCATAGGTCATGTTACATGACCTATACAAGTCAGGAAGTTCATGATGTGTTGCGGTCTGGTTTTGACAGATCACCTATGTTTAATGGACGCATTAAAAGTATTGGGCCACGTTACTGTCCATCTATCGAAGATAAAATTGACCGTTTTGCGACAAAAGACAGACATCAACTTTTTATAGAACCAGAAGGCTGGGATACTGTTGAGGTTTATGTAAACGGCTTTTCAACATCGTTGCCAGAAGATATCCAAGACAAAGCTTTAAGAAAAGTCGTTGGTTTTGAAAACGTCAAATTTTTTAGATATGGCTACGCTATAGAATATGATTATTTTCAACCTACGCAGTTAAAACATAATTTAGAAACAAAATTAATTTCCAATTTGTTTTTTGCAGGTCAAATAAACGGTACTACTGGTTATGAAGAGGCCGCCGCTCAAGGTTTAATGGCAGGTATTAATGCAGCATTAAAGGTTCAAAATAAACCAGAATTTCTGTTGTCAAGAAGCGAAGCTTATATAGGTGTTTTGATAGATGATCTTATCACAAAAGGAACGGAAGAACCTTATCGGATGTTTACATCGCGCGCTGAATACCGTACTTTATTGCGACAAGATAATGCTGATATTAGACTTACAAAAAAATCTTTTGATATTGGTTTGGCCAGTAAAGAGCGTTTAGATTTGATGGATTTAAAACAACAAAAATCTGAGTTGCTTATTGATTTTATCAAAAATTACAGCATTAAACCCGACCTTATAAATCCGATTTTAATCGCCAATAAATGTGCAGTGATTAAGCAATCAATGAAACTTTTTAAAATTGCGGCACGACCACAAATCAATTTTAACACCATTGCTACCCTGCCAGATATTGCCACGTTTATTACTGAAAACGATATCCCCGAATCCGCAAAAGAACAAGCTGAAATTTTCGTTCAATATTCGGGCTATATTGAGAAAGAAAAAAATAACGCCGATAAAATTAACAGACTTGAGCATATAAAAATACCAGAAACTTTCGATTTTCATAAGCTTAATTCAATCTCAATCGAAGCGCGTCAAAAACTGACAAAAATAAGACCACAAACCATTGCCCAAGCCAGCAGAATAAGTGGCGTCTCTCCATCAGACGTGTCTGTATTGTTGGTTTATATGGGAAGATAAAACAAAAGTTTCACGTGAAACAGCTAGAACATATTACTAAATCACCAATTACAAATAAAGACTTGTCTCCGTTTTTGGTGTGTAAAGACCATACAGTGAGTCAAGAGGATTTTGCTCTTTTAAAAGATGAAAGTATTGATTTTTTAGTGACGTCTCCCCGACCCAATCCGCAAGATTTGATGGGTTATTATGAGAGCGAAGATTATATTTCTCATACCGATACAAAGGCGACTCTTTTTGATAAAGTTTACCAATCTGTAAGAAAGTTTACCACAAAAAAGAAGGTTCAAAAAATTTCTAAAACTAAAAAAGATATTAAAACCATTTTAGATATTGGTTGTGGTACGGGCGATTTTCTATTTGCTTGTTCCCAAAAAAAATGGCAAGTTTTTGGTGTGGAACCTCACAACAAAGCCAGAGAAATAGCTAAGTTAAAATCGCATTCAGAAGCAATTTTTGATTCTTTAGATAACCTAGAAAAAAACAACCCTATTCAAAAATTTGACGTGATTACCTTGTGGCATGTTTTAGAACATGTACCTAATTTAGACGCTTACACCAAAACCCTAAAAAGGCTTTTACAACCCGATGGCATTTTAATCATAGCTGTTCCTAATTTTAAAAGTTTCGATGCGCATTATTACAAATCGTTTTGGGCGGCTTATGATGTGCCGAGACATTTGTGGCATTTTTCACCGACAGCTATAAAAATATTGTTTGAAAAATCTGGAATGAAAATCAGTAAAACGTGGCCCATGATTTTTGATTCGTTTTACATTTCTTTGTTGAGCGAAAAAAACAGAAGTAAAAGCGGAAATTTTTTCCGTGCGGGTATTATTGGCCTTTGGTCAAATTTCATGGCGCTATTTTCTGGACACTACTCTTCTTTGACCTATATTTTAAGAAATAAGGACGTTTAAAGCTTTTTAAACACCTTTTATCACTTAAGCGGACAACTAAGTTTAATAAAACAAAAAAGCGACTTAAATATAAAATATTTAAGTCGCTTTTAATTGTACAAATCTATTCGTAAATACAATTCAATAATAAAAATCTATTTTAGAATTAAAACCCCAATAATCGCTACAATAAAATAAACGGCAATTGTCATTGCGCCGGCATAATCTTTTGCAATGCGTTGACCGAATAAAAGCATCAATAAAATTTTGGCAGCCAACACGGCGGATAAATAACCTATAAAAGTATTTTCGTTTATGTAGATTTCAAAAATGCCGACAATATTCAAAATGCCAGTAACGATCTCAAACAATAAAATAAAACCTAATAAAAAGGGAATTTATTTTTTAGAAAAGTTTGCGCAAAGTGAGCGTTTAAAAAAACTGACATTTCCTTTCCAATCTGTTATTTTATCATAACCCGATTGTAAAAAGGTAATGGCTAAAAAAGCCAGTACTAATAATTGAGCTGCGTGGCTCATGCCTATTTTATATAATGTTTCCATAATTAAAGTTAGTTAGTCCAATTTTTAAAAGGGTTTTTAGCGAGCATTACATTATAATATTTTAATTTGCCAGTAACCTCTTCGCCAAGCCAATCGGGTTTTATAAAAACCTCATGCTCATCGGTTAATTCAATTTCGGCAATAACCAAACCAGCATTATCCCCCAAAAATTCATCTACTTCAAAAGTATGATTTTTTATTTTAACCAAATAGCGCGTTTTTACTATTAGAGATGTTTTGCTTAATGACATTAGTTGTTTTGCTTCATTTAGAGAAATTTCTTTTTCCCACTCATAGCGTGTTGTACCAGACTTGTTAGATTTACCTTTAATGGTAATAAAAGCTTTATCATCAGTAATTCTAATCCGAACCACAGCATTTTTATCAGTACTGATAAAACCTTGAGAAATAGTAAACTTTTTATAAGCAACAGATTTATAGTCATCAGTTTTAACTAAAAATTTACGTTCAATTTCAAAAGCCATAAGCAAGACGTTTATGATAATTATTTTTTAAAACTCTAAAATAATACTTTTTAATCTTACGTTTATATTAAATATCTTTGAAATTCTAAATTATCTTATGAAGCACCTTTTAATAACCCTTCTCTTCTTCTCCTATTTTACGGCCAGCTCACAGTCTGATTTCAGTTCAAATTGGGAAGATTACTTTTCGTATAACAACGCTAAAGATTTTGTAAAGGCAGGAAGTAAGATTTACACAGCTGTAGATAATGGTATTTTTATTTACGACGAAACAACAGACACTTCTGCCAAATTTTCATCAGTAAATGGCTTATCTGGCAAAACAGTAACCACGGTTTCTTTTGATGAAACTACTGGAAATGCTTTTATAGGTTACGAATCTGGGCTTTTAGAAATTATAGGCAATACGGGTAAAATTCATATATCTGCTGATATAGAGCGTTTAAATATTACAGGAGACAAACAAATCAATCATATTTTTAATGCTGATGGAAAGTTGTTGTTAGCGACACCTTTTGGGATTGTTGTTTACAATACAGAGACACTTCAATTTGGTGATACCTATTTTATTGGTGATGGCTCTACGCCTGTTTATGTGAATAAACTAACTGTTTATCAAAACGTTATTTATGCTGTAACGCAAAATGGTGTTTACAGCGCCAACCTAAACAACCCAAATCTAATCGACTTTAATAATTGGACACAACCTCAAGGAAGTTTGTTGGGTAATTTTACCAACATTAAGGTTTTTAACAGCAAACTTTATGTCACTAAAGACAATGTCCTTTTTAGTATTGACACATCAAATAATACACTTAAAGAAAAAAAAAGAGTAACCTCAACAATTCTAGGTCTAAATTCGTCTGATTTTTTTTAACTTTTAACACCTCATCATCTGCAACTGTTTTAGATACCGATTTGAAATTGGTAGCTACATTCTCTAGTTCAGGCGCTTTCAATTTTACACTACACACTGCTTTCGCTCAAGATCAAAATATATATTTAGCGACTCAAGAATTCGGAATTTTAAAAGCCGATTTGCAAAACCCAACAGCTTATCAAGAAATTCACCCCGAAGGACCAAGTTCAAATAAAGTGTTTTCAATTACAGCAGAAAATAATAATGTATGGGTAGTATACGGTGGTTATGACGATGCCTACACACCATTAAATACCCGGTTAGGATTTAGTCATTTTAATGGCACAAATTGGATAAATACGCCTTACTCTAGCACTTTTCCTGCAAGAGATTTGGTTCATATTACCATAGACCCAAATGCCGATAATAAGGCCTATCTAAGTTCGTGGAACGATGGTATTTTAGTTGTAGAAAACGACGTTGTAACCACCTTATTAAATAATCAAAACAGTGGACTAGAAAAGTTGTTTTTAGCTGGTGAGCCTAATTTTTTTAGCATCCGTATTAACGGATCAGCATTCGATAAAAACGGAAACTTATGGATTGCAAACGCTTGGGTTGCCAGCCGTCTAAAAAAAATGTCACCAAACGGTTCTTGGAGTAGTTTCGATTTAAGTGCCATAATTACAAGTGGTGCTTTTGGCTTAAATGATTTGGTAATTGATAAATCAAACTCTATTTGGATAGGCTCTCGACGTAATGGTGCTTTGGTTTTTAACGAAAATGGCAATCAAAAAGTAGCATTAACTACCCAAGTTAATTCAGGTTCTCTACCCGACCCAAATGTACGTACCATTACTGTTGATAGTAATAATCGTATTTGGTTAGGCACTTTAAAAGGGTTGGTTACTTTTTCTAATGCAACAGGTGTATTTAATGGCTCAAATAATGCAGAACCCGTTATTATTTTAGATGAGGGGATTCCTAAAAAATTATTAGGAGATCAGCCTGTAAATACTATTGCCATTGATGGTGCCGATAACAAATGGTTTGGTACAGACACAGGTGGCGTGCTTGGTACAAATCCTAGTGGCGCAACAACATTATTCAATTTTAACAAAGATAATTCGCCCCTACCATCTAACAGAATTTTAAAAATTATAGTAGATAATTCATCCGGTAAGGTTTTTATAGCTACAGATAAAGGAATTGTT
>FUWD013229012.1_pt1 | contig 12189 bp, 21 predicted proteins | sample 1063281 | NCBI WGS metagenome assembly FUWD01 (sample SAMEA79048168, study PRJEB19326) | metagenome | biome: marine
GAAGAAGAAGAAGTAATTATTATTATTTTACCCTCATGTTTGGAGGGTTATAAGCCCCAGTAGCTCAGTTGGTTAGAGCCAAGAGATGAGATTCTAGATCTATCATCTCTGTAGGGTCGCAGGTTCGAATCCTGTCTGGGGCATTGGGATAACTAGCGGCCATACTAGTCCCCGTGGAAACCCAAATAGGGAGAGTGTTTCACCATGCTCTCCCTTTTCATATTAAACAAAAACAAGAAAACGTATAATAACAAAACAGATTATTATACACTAATACTCATGAAAAGAAAAGATAAACCAAGATATACACATTGTTTAAATTGTGGACATATACTAAATAAACCGAGAGTTAATGGTAGTGGCTATTGTAGCAAAAGCAAATGCAATACAGCCAGAATTAAAGCTAATAAGAAGAAAGATATGTTAATGGATAAAGAGTTTATGTTTATGTAGGAAAATGTGGCACTTCGTGCAGTTAGCCATCGCAAGCCTTAAATAGTTTGCTTGTCTTTGAAAGTCGGTGCTTTCAAAGGCTTGTTAATTATGACCCCCAAGCCTCTCTGCTACGAAGTAGGTAAAAATAGGCTCCTAAGCCCTTAATAAGCACAATTCTTACTTTGGTAAGCAAGCTTACTAGTGCTATTATAAGCACGCTTCTTACTATTGTAAGCAAGCTTACTAGTGCTATTGTAAGCAAGCTTACTGTACTATTGTAAGCAAGCTTACTAGTGCTATTCAAGCTTGGCTTAAGCTTGAGGCAGTAAAGCGTATAAGCACGCTCACTTGCTCGCTTAGCTTATAGGCTTTATGCCTACTTACTACTCCTCCCCTCCATACTACTCAAGCCATATAAACTCGCATGCTTTGCATGCTCGCATTATAAGGCTTGCTGCTCGCTCGCTGATGCTCGCTCGCCCTACGGGCGTGCTTATATTGGTTTACTGTTATTATGCGATTGTTGGGGTGGTTGTTATTTTGTTTGTTTAACCCCTCAGACAAATTTTTTAAAAGCCCCCCAGCTAGCTTAAAGCTTATTATTATTATTATTATTATTATTATTATTATTATATACATTTATATATACATATATTTATATACTATCATTATCTTACTATTCCATGAAAAACAACAAAATGATAACCCTAGATGTGAAGTTAATTGAGAAACTCCAGGAAACAAAGAATGTTTCAAAGTTAATAGAGGGTTTGTTAATGGATTACTTTTATGGGGGCGGAGGATTGGAAGAAGAGGAAATGAAGTTAAAAATTAAGGAACTACAACAGGAGATAGAAAGGGATACGGAAAAAATATTATTAATTAAGGACAAGTTGTCAAAAGTTAAGGTTAAGAAAGAAGAAGTTCAGAAAAAATTTAACAAAGTCCCGGAACACATTTTAGATGATTTTAGACAATTTCCAATGATGACAGAAGAAGCCCTAGTGACAAGATATGCAGAATACAAAGGAGAAGACTGGGAATCAATAAAAGCAGCTTACAAGGAGTATTTTAACAAATGATAATTAATGAAAATTGGTCGACACAGCAATATAAAAATAAGAGAGCAAGGTTTGAAGAAATACATCAAAGAAATGTTCAAATTTTAAAAGACCTAAAAGCAGGGAAATTAAAACAAAATAAACACAAAGGGATTTCTAGACATAACACGGAGGTATATAATGACTGAAACTCCTAGAGCCCAAATTTACGGCACATTAAGACAATTATGGATGAGAAGCAGAGAAAGAGCAGAATGTTTGAAGAGAGACTCATATACGTGTCAAATATGCCATAGGAAGCAATCTAAGAAAAAAGGACAGGAACTTAGTGTCCAAGTGCATCATAAACAAGGAATCACTAACTGGCAGAAAATTATAGATCTATTAAGAGAAGAAATGCTCTGCAATCCTAAATTATTAACAACTCTCTGTAAGGAATGTCACGATGAAATTAGATAAATGGCAAGAAAATGTCTTAAAAACACAGGGCCACATGGCAATATGCGCAGGAAGACAGGTTGGAAAATCCACAATTATCTCACAGGATGCAGGAGAATTTGCACTTAATAACCCAAATAAGACTATAATGGTGATTGCAGCAGTAGAAAGAAGCGCGCTTCTACTTTTCGAGAAAGTTCTAGATTATATCTATAATAAAGATAAATTTCAAATTAAAACTGGGAAAGACAAAAAAACTGGGAAAGTTTACAGACCAACCAAACACACATTAAATTTAAAAACGGAAGCACTATTCATTGCCTCCCAACTGGAGATAGCGGTTACGGAATAAGAGGTTATACAATAGACAGACTATACGCAGATGAGGCCGCATTCATCAAAGAAGAGGTCTGGGCGGCCGTAACTCCAATGTTGGCAACAACAGGAGGGGACATTGTTTTACTTTCAACTCCAATGGGAATTGACAACTATTTCTACAGAATGTTTCATAATGACAATTTTACAAGTTTTCATATTAATGCAGAGGATATTGCAGAAAATCGAGAAGAACCGCAAAGAACCTATTTAATGCGCCACCAAAAAGAAGAAAGAGAGAGGATGACTAAACTTCAATATCAACAAGAATATCTGGGATTATTCGTAGGCGGCATTCAAAGATTGTTTTCTGACGTTCTCATTGACGCTTGTTGCACTATCGACCCGGAAATTAATCGACCATCTTCTAGGGCCGATAGGTTTCTTGGAATTGATATTGCAAGGAAAGGAGGAGACGAAACTGTGCTCTGTTCGGTAAACCGACTAACAGGAAACAACATTAAAATGATTGACCTAACTATCCCAGACCCACAAAGTTTGACAGACACGGCAAGACTAATTCTGCATAAGGATAGACAATTTAATTATAAAAAAATATATATTGATGCCATAGGAATTGGCGCAGGAGTTTATGATATTCTCTTTGACGACAGACAAACAAGACTAAAGGTTGTTAGTATGAAAGCCTCAAAAAAAACTTTTGATAGAGAACAAGGAAAAAAAGATTATAGAAAAACAACAACAGATAAAATTGATTGGTATAATAATTTAATAATATTAATGGAAAAGGGTGAGATTGAATTATTCGACGACCCAAGAGTTAGACATAGCTTGAGAACAATGCAAATATCTTTAGAGAACGGAGTCGACAAGATATTCGGAACATATGACCACATTGCGGATGCAATCGCTTTCGCTGCATGGTGCGCAAAAGACAAAAGTTTAAATATTATGGCTTTCTGTTAGAGACATGGCATTTACAGGAATAACCGCAACGGAAGCAGAGATAGACCAGAAGTCAGGAGCGAACGTTTCTACAAGTTTTACAGACACAATGAAAACTCAAGCACTTCTTCAAGCGGAAAGTTTACTAAATGTTAGAACAAAATTTAATTGGAGTGATGCTTTCTTGACACTTGACGCAGACGTTAAATATTTTGTGACGCTGGTGACATCTTCAAAGGTCGCAATGGAAGCAATTAAATATGACATGGGAGATTTTAATTCGAGAGGAGAAGCAGTTGATATGATTAACATATTAGACGCAGACGTTAAGATGGGACTTCAAATATTAAAAGAGAGAGCGCAACAAACGTTCTCAGCAGGGGTATAATGGCACATGACTTCAAAAGATTCCCAGAACTCACAAACAACCAACTTGAATTTTACTACTGGGGAAGTCCTCATAGACAAATTACTGACGATTTTGTGGCGGAAGTTATTAAGGTTACGGATGGGGACACTATTCGTGTTCGTTGGGATGGAAGAAATTTTGATTTCCCTGTTAGACTGGCGGGCATCAACGCGCCAGAACTCAACAACGGGGGTCGTGAAAGTAAGGAGTGGTTGCGAAAAGAACTGGAAGGTGAAGAGGTGGAAATCTTGATAAACGAAAAAAATCGAGTCGGAAAATTTGGAAGACTAATCGGAACAATAATAATTGGTGGAATAAATATAAATCAAATGAGTAGAGACTTCGGTTTCTCGGAGGAGTTTTAATGGTAGGCAGTAATTTATTAAAATCAAACCCAGAGTTTATTTCTAGTTTTGATTTCATTGATATTTTAAGAGGAAATTCATATCTAACATTGAACGGCGGATATGCAAACAGAGAAGGCACAACTTATGAAAGTTACACAACGGGAGAGGACGCAAACTTAGACGCAGTAGCTGGAAACTGGGTAGCTCAAACATTTACAGTTGGAAATACAGGGGATAACGTAGACTTTTGGGTAACGCATGTGAAGTTAAAAATGTCAAACATAAGCACGTTCGATTTAGTGATTACCATTCAAGAAGTCGACGGAACAGGAAAACCAAACGGAACAATATTAGCACAAAAAACATTAACAGCAACAGAAATTAAAGGAGTCAATGACTGGGTAACTTTTAGCTTGGAAGATGGAGGAACAGCAAAACTAGAGGCAGGGACAAAATATGCAATAGTTCTTGACCCAAATGGCACAACGAGATTAAGAGTAGATGATTCAGCACCTACCTACACGGGGGGAAATATTTTAGAAAGTGGAAATGGGGGCGCAACATGGACGGCAGACACAGGCGCAGATTTGATGTTTGAAGTTATTGGTTCATTAAAAAATCCGTTAACTCTATTCACGCAATCATTTACGTCAGTTCCAAATTCTAATGCTATATTGATTGAGGCAAGCAGCACAGAATTATTCGCTGACAGAGGAAACCTAGACCTAGATTTAGAAATAAATAAAACAGCGACGGTAGAGGGATTGGCAATTATGGAAGTAAAAGGAGCACTTAGTGGGACTGATGTTTGGATGTATTATGTAAACGAAATATATCATGTAGATTCAGATGGAGTCGAGACACTACTGGGAACTGCTCAATCGACAACAGGATATCACGAAACATCTCTAACACTAGACACAACAACAGGCTTAGATCTAACAAGAAAAAGATTTAAAAGAGGTGAAATTCTAAGAATTAGAATAAACGCATACGCAAAATTAGAAGGATTCGGTTCAGGCTCTCCACCAATAACATTCACATGGTCGGATTTTAGGGCGTTAATACCGTTCAGGACATTTATGTAAAATGACAGAAAACTTAATAGGCTCAATGATTTCAAGCGATTTAACAAACGCAGTTAAAGATTTTAGCGTAGCGAGTGAGACAACAGATGCAGGAGGAGAGAAAACAAACATTTGGTATAATGATAATGCAGCGCAACAACTAGCTTATTATAAAAAAATTCCTGAATATAGAAGTGTTGTTGATGCCAAAGCAACGTGGACCGTAGGAAAAGGTTCTGAAGCAGACGAGATAACAACAATGCTACTAGACACGATTAAAGGTTTTGGTAAAGATACATTTAACACAATTTTAGAAAACTTGGCACGTTGTAAAGAAATTTATGGGGATTCTTTCGCTGAAATAATAAGAGACGACGAAGACAATTTAATTAACATTAAAATTTTAGATAACAGCGTCATGGGAATTGAAGCAGACGAAAGAGGTATTGTAATTAGTTACGAACAAAACGGAAAATTAAAAAATAAGAAAACTAAAACATTTACTCCTGATAAAATATTTCACTTATCAAGAAACAGAACTGCCGACGAAATACATGGAAATAGTTTATCAGAAGCTCTTGAATGGATAATTTTAGCAAAGAACGAAGTTATGAAAGATATGAGAACTCTTATGCACAGGCACGTAATTCCTCAATGGAAATTCAAACTAAAAACAGATGACCCAGACGAAATAGCAGCATATAAAGCGAAGATGGATGCGACCATTGGAAACGGAGAAAATGTTTACGAACCATTTGATGTTTCGGAAAGTGAATTAATTGCAGTCGCACCTAACGCAACACTTAACCCTATGGCATGGTTAGAATATTTAAACAATCAATTTTATCAAACTGCGGGGATTTCTCAAATAATACTAGGCGGAAGTGGAGAGTTCACCGAAGCAAGTGCTAAAATAGCATACCTTGCTTTTCAGCAGAATATAGAAGAAGAACAGCTATATATAGAGGAGAGTGTTTTAAATCAGTTGAATTTAGTTATTGAATTAACTTTCCCGGCTAGCTTAGAAAACGAATTACTTTCTGACAATAAAAAGGATGGAGCAGAAAGTGCAAACCCTCAAGCAATAAACCCAAGTGAAACAACGGCAGGTGAAGGACAATGATAGAAGACTATTTAATTCAATACGGGGTTTTAGGACTTTGGACAGCGTCGCTGTTAGGAGAAAGATTTATATTTCAGAGAGGTTAACTAAATCAATAACAGATTTGACGGAGACAATAAATAAAAAACTATAATGGCAGACACAAAAGCGAATAGGGCTAAACTAAAAAAGAGAAGAACGGAACAAGGAGAGCAAACGGCAATTCCAAAAGGGAAATCGATATCTCCAGGAATAGTAAAAACTACAAGACCTGTTCAAACAGAAAGAAGATTTAGAGGCAAAGAACAAATAGGAGATACTAAGACAACTTTTAAAGAAGAATTTAAAAGCAAAGAGACAGGAGAAAGATTCACGGGGGGAAACGTCCCAACGGTCCCAAACTTCACACCACTAAAAGGATTAACGCAAGAAAATTTAACAGAACTGGGAGTCGAAAACCCAGAGACAATAGATTTAGAAAATTTACAACGTAGACAAGCGCTAGCGGAAACAGCTATAACAGAAGGAGCGGCAGATAGAGAAGCATTGCAGAAACGAGAAGAAGCGTTAAGTCCAACAGAATTATTTGTAAGAGATGAAGTCAACACAAAGTTACGTTCTATATTAGAATTTGCAGGAGCAGAATTTAAAGAAACGCAAGAAGGAGCGTTGAGATTAACAGCAAGGGGCGCAGCGGGATTATCGGCATCTGCATTAATTGCAGGATCGACAGCAGGCGCAGGACTATCCGCAGCAGTTGGAAAGACAGCAAGCCGAGCAGTAGTTGGAAAAGCAGTCTCAACGAAAGCAGCAGCTAAAGGTGCAGCCTATGCAACAAACGGAAAGAGTGTCGGATTAACAACTAGACTACTTCAAGGGTTGGGCTTATCTCTAGGAGCGGCAGGTATTGCAATAGGAGTCATCGGAACATATCCATTCTCACTATTCGCAAAAGAAGAAGCATTACAAGCAATATCTTTCCCAATGAACAGAGCACTAACTGCAGGGCAAACAGAAAATGCAAGAGCACTTCTAGATTTATCAAACGAGATGGTTAATGCAGAGCCAACGATAAAAGATAAGATCCCATACGCAAATGTTCAAAAGTCATTTTCTAACTACATTGATGCACAAAGAGAAGCGAATAAAGTTTGGGCAGATTTGATAGAAGAGAAGGAAACAACGTTAGAAGGAGGTGGAGAAGATGACGGAAGAGAATGAAGGTAAAGAAAAAAACGGAACAGCAGAGAACACTGGAGAGGGGGATAAGCCAACACAAACTGAACTCAATAAGCAGACAAACGAGGCTTCTGAAAGGTTGGAGAAAGCCAATGAGGACGCAGAAAGAATCAACGCAGAAACAAGACAGAGAATAGCTCTTGGCGGAACTAGTGATGCAGGAGGAGAGAAAACAACTCCTAAAGAAGAAACCCCAAAAGAATATAACGATAGAATCGAAAAGGAAACGTCCGAAGGTAAACATGGCGAATGAAGAAAAAGTCGACGAAACTTTTGAAATTATTTCTGAAAAGGAGAAACTCTGGAGAGATTTTTTAGTAGAAGCTGAAACTAATTATATAAAGTCAGAAGCTAGTAGACTTCAAAACGAAGCTATGATTGAATTGGCAAAGAAGGAGATCAAGAAAGAAGCAGATAAAAACAAATAATAGGACTTCGTCCATGCGTTTACGGGGAGGCAAGCCTCCCCTCACTTTATTTTTCTATTAACAAAACATTTAAATAGTTGGTTCCTAGAGATTAGTTATGGAAGAAGAAGATAATAATAAAGAAGAGGATGAAGAATAATGGCAGATGAATGTATATTGAAGGTTGAAACAGAAATCCCGGTTAATTTTACTTGTGCTACAGGCACTACTATTGAAAAAGGCGCAGTTTGTGCAATGACTGATAATATGGTTGCAGTTCTTTCTACTGGTGATACTGATATAGTTGCGGGTATTGCTCAATCGGAAAAGTTAGCAGCAGAGACTTCACAAAATAGTGTAGCAATTTATAGACGTGGAATATTTAGCGGTGTTGCTGGTGTTGCTGGTGTTGTTTTTGGTGAAGCAATTATAACAGACGCATCGACAAGTTCTACAAATAGATTAGTAAAAGCTGATAATCAAAGTGAACAAATTATGGGTATAGCTTTAGAAACAGCTACAAGCGGAAACAGATTCTTATTCGAACTAGGTCCGAGGGCCATACAATTAACTTAAAATGGTAGAGACATCTGGACAAGCACTAATTAGGGGAGTTGATATATCAAAAGGAGCTATAGCAGAGTTCGAGGAAGCTCTAATAATTAAAGCACTAATTTCTAGTAAACCCACAAAAGCAAGAGAGATAAAGTTCTGGCAAAAAACTACTGGATATATAACTTTAACTGCTCCAGCTAAATTAAGCAACATAGCTCCGGGCGCACGTCCTTTCGTAGCAGAAACTTCTTGGACGCCTCAAACAAAATATTCTATAAAATATATGTTGGATTCTCCTATGATTAACATGGAAGATGAAAGCGATGCAGAAGTTGCAGTATTTAGAGACAATGCTAAAGACGTTGCAGAAGCAATCGCTAACGATGTTGATAATGATATTTGGAATGTAATAAGTGAAGACCAAACAGCAGCAACAATTAACTCGGTAACTACTAAAGCGGCATGGGATGCAGCAAGTGGACAAGACCCATTCTTAGACATCATGGCAGCTAAGACAGAAATTCGAGAACAAACTAAAAGAAGTATTCGTAATGGTGTTTTGTTAATGAACGCTAAAGCTGAACAAGATTTATTGGTTTGGTTGGTAACTACTAAAGGTTCAAGTGTGCCTAACTTCGCAAGTGAAAAAGTGGGAACTGGCTCAATAGAGAAATTTGCAGGGTTACAAGTTATAGTTTCTGAAAACGTAACAACTGACTACGCCATGGTTGCAGATTTAAAGCAAGCAGCAACATATAGAACTTTCAAACCAATGCAAACATGGATAATTAACGAAGAAGGAATCGGTCGAAAGATTAGGGTTTCTACTAACGGGGTTGCTATTCTAATTAAACCTAAGTTTATCACGTTGATTGACGGGCTAACTTAAAATGACTGACGAAAATGCTAAGAAAAAGTATAAATTTCTAAAAGGTCTAATTGCTGGTAATATGAAAACTGGTAATCCTGTTCAAGATGATTTAATTGTTTCTGATGCTAAAAAACATATGGCTGATCTAATTCTAAAGAGACCTAACATTGATTTTGAGCCTAAAGTAGAAGTTAAACCAAAGGAAGCTAAGGCTAAGGAGAAGAAATAATGGCAATTAAGACTTTACAAGAACAAGGAATTTTAAAGGGGACTACAGCAGCTTAAAATGGCAGCTACTGATATATACCACATTACTGGAGGACTTAAAGGAAGAGCGGCAACTGCTTTTTTAGGCGGAAACGTAGACGATTATATACAAGTAGATGCTTTCGCAGCTGCTCAAGTTGCAGCAGGAGATACAACAGGAACGATAACGGCATGGATAAACCCCGGGGCGGTTGGAACTAATACAATTTTTGGAACTGGCGATAAAAACGTCGTAGAATTTATTGAGTTAAATATTGAAAATGGAAAACTGGTTGCACGTTGCACAGATAATACAACCGCGCAGTGGGTAGTAACTTCTGACGATTTAATAATAGAAGGACCTCATCAATGGGTTCACGTTGCAGTAGTTCAAAATGGAACAGCGCCAATTTTATATGTTGATGGGAAAAGAGTTGCTCAAACAAATAGCACAGCTACAAAATTATCGGCATGGTTTGCAGACACAGGAGGCATTGATTCAGGAAGAATTGGAGCAGCAAATAAAGCGGGTGATGATTCAGTAACTCAAGAATTTACAGGCGGAATTTCAGACGTTAAATACTGGGATGCAGCATTAACTGACGACCAAATGGAAAAGGATTATAGAGGACTAATAAACACAACAGACTTAATTTCACATTGGAGTTTTAAAATTAACTATACAGATTCGGTTAGTTCATATGATGGAACAGCAGTAGGAGATATTATTTTATCAAATAACTATTCAGAGTTTACTTCAAGATTTAGAAATCACCCTGCGGCTGCGGTTGTCGTCGCTGATTCAGTTGAGTTCTCTGTAGATTCTAACAACAATGTAGGGCATGCGATTATAGTAAAGGCGGCCTAATATGGCTAATCCTAATCAAGGCACTAAAAGCACAAAGGAAATTGCAACAATTACAGCCGAAGAAAATATAGGTGAAGTTTTAAGTAATGTCCCGGAAGGAATTAATGGAGTTAAAAGCACAGTTTTAAGTAAAGAAAGAGTTGGGCTGGAATTGAATGAAAACTAAACAGCAGAAGAAAAAAATTATTAGAAAACCAAAACAAGCAAAGAGTATTATTTCTGATGACATATTTATCCCTAATCATTCAGGAATGTTGGATGCGGGAAAAGTTCACCGAACACCGACAGAAGATTTAGACCCTGTTAATAAAAAATATGTTGATGACATCATAGACATCGACCCCTACACTATCCAATCAAAGAGTTTCGGAGCGTTCGACCAACTAAATTTCGAAAACACAGACTCGGGATGCAGTTGCATAATAACATACACAACTAGAGACGGCGATGGAACTGATGATGTTTTCTTTGGAATATATGGCGTTGGTAATGTTGATGATTGGGTTAATATGGAATTGTTAAGATTTGGCTATGGATCTACAAACCAAGAGTTTTATATCGGAGCAGCTAAAGGGGGAACGGGAACAGATAGAGACCTAAAAATATATGCAGGAGATAGTAACGCAGATAAACATATCCGATTAACAGCGGCGGGAGACATGACCTTCGGAGATGTAAGTGGAATACCTACAACTATTAAAACTTCGGGAAAAGTTGGAGTTGGAACAAGCGACCCAAAGGGAAGATTTCATTCTTCGGACGGGACAACCTCAGGACTAGCGGGAACGGCGGGTATAGGTTTTGGTGATGTAACCTTAACAAATAATTTAGGAGCTAATTTTGTTATGGAAGATACCGGAGGAACAACAGGACTAAGAGTTTTTAGAATGGCTTACGGAAGTGGGGAGATGTCAATAGATTCTTTAAACAATGCAGGAACTTCTTTTGTTACTCGTGGAATATTAAAGGCAACTTATGACGGGAAAGTCGGAATAGACATGGGAGCAGCGGACCCAACTCTGCCACTAGACGTGAAAGCTAAATCGGGAATGTCAGCTATTGGAGGAATATGTATTAAACTTACAAACAAAACAGGGGCAAACAGCGTCGCTGGTCAGTTATTAAAAGCAGACACAGCAACTAACGACGCTGTAATATTAACGGCGGCTGATGAATTGGAAAATGTAGGAGTATTCTTAGATAGTGGAGTGGCAGATGGAAGCGAGGCATGGGTTGTTATTAGTGGAATTGCCGACGTAGCCATGGAAGATAACACAGCAGCAACTAGAGGTAATTGGGTGAGAAGTTCATCAAGCGAAGCAGGATATTCAGACGCAACAAACGCAACTCCGCCATCACCAGCAAGCTTTACACATTTTGCAGAAATAGGACATTGCATAGAGTCCGTCGCTGCGGGTGGAGCAGGAACACATATTCTAGCTAGAATTATAATGCACTTTAACTAAAACGATACATTTATAAAGAGTGAGTGAGTGTATTATATATGGAAAACAAAACACAACCAGAAGATTTAATTGATGAAGCAGAATATATTTTCGGAAGAAAGGGAGAACGAGGACTATGAAAACATTAAGTGATAAAATAATACATGGAAAAGTTGAATGTATTGGCGGAGAAATAGGAGTAAATCATGTTAAAGAATTTATTAATGAATTGAAAGAAGAATTTCCTAAAACAGAAGGTGTTCATGCCTTTACAGGAGAACAATTTCAATTTGCTATAGACACACTAGCAGGGGAGAAATTAATATGAGACACGTAAAAATGCAATTTGATGACAAAGAATTTATTAAGGAATTGAAGAAAGATATTGATGAGAGTGCAGATAAAACAGATATTTGGG
>FUWD013183506.1_pt1 | contig 12183 bp, 16 predicted proteins | sample 1063281 | NCBI WGS metagenome assembly FUWD01 (sample SAMEA79048168, study PRJEB19326) | metagenome | biome: marine
ATTGCTTTTTGGCTTGTTTTCATAGTGGACCCCATTAATTGGTCGCCTCCTACTACCTTTAACGCTTCACCCAAACCCAAGCTGACAGGAATTGGGCTTTTATCAGAATATTTATTACTTAGGCTCTTTTGCTTACTGCTCTAATTTTGCGCCTGATTTGTAAATCACTCTACCCCATTTATTGGTCTCAGCTTGAATCAGCTTGGATAGCTCTTGGGGACTTCCTGGGGCGGGATCTAAACCACTAGCCAGTAACTTGTTTCTCACATCGGGTTGATTGAGGGTTTGGCGCGTCAAGGCATTTAAACGCTTTTGCACACTTGGAGGCAGATTTGCTGGCGCCATGAGCGAGAACCACGATGTTGCCTCAAATCCAGGCAAGCCTTGCTCTGCCATCGTCGGAATCTCCGGAGCTGCTGGAGATCGTTTTAAGGTGGTTACTGCCAAAGCCTGAACCTCACCAGCCTTAATCAGAGGCAGCGATGAAGACAAATTGTCAAAGAGCATAGAAATCCGGCCGCTAATGAGATCCGGTAAAGATTGGGCCCTGCCTTTGTAGGGAATATGCCGAATCTGTACTCCAGTCATTTCTTTAAAAAGTTCGCCAGACATATGCAAGGAAGTGCCGACACCGGAGGAGCCAAAGGTGAGCTCATTGGGTTTGGCTTTAGCCAATTCAATCAGTTCGTGCAAATTAGTCACACCTAACTTCTTATTCACCACCAATACATTAGGCGTGCTCGCTAAAAAACTAATGGGCGTGAAATCATTAATCGGATGAAAGGACATCTTGTCATAGAGCGCGCCGTTGATAGCGTGGATCCCTACTGTGCCAATAAGGAGCGTGTAGCCATCCGGCTCACTCTTTGCCACAAGGTCAGCGCCGATATTGCCACCATAGCCAGGACGGTTTTCTACGAGGACTGGCACCCCTAAACTTTGCTGCCAACTCTCAGCCAGTACGCGTGCCAAGATATCAGGGGCTCCACCAGGGGTAAATGTCACCACAATCCGAATCGCTTGTTTAGGCCAGGCAGTATTGGGTTTGGCAGTTTGAGATTGGACAGTATTGGCGAAGCCCAAGCAAACCAGTAAAACTGCTAGGCTCTTAAGCACCTTAGAGGTGATCAGCTTGAGATCGCTCACGTGAACTTAAAAACCAAAACGCGTGCGTAACCAGATCCATCCGTCATATTTAACGGGATCATCAGCACAAGGGCCAATGCCGCATTCCAAAAGTGTGGAAGCGAGGTTAGCAAAGACTAAAACAATAAAGAGAATAATTAATGTATTGGCAAATAGTGAGCGAGAGCGCACATCACGGTTTGGTAGGATCAACAGAATCGCAAGACCAGCCAATAAGCTAACGTAGCCTACGTAGGCCCAAGTATAAAAATGCAACTCGAGAAACGTTTTTCCAAATCCTTTGTCACCCGGAAGAATATGCAAGAAAACTTGGCGCAAGGAAACCATCATCCCTGTTAAGCCACCGATGATGCCCCAACCATAGTGAGCAGAATGCGCACCGCAACGAATATTAAGTACCAGTGCAAAACCGATGATGACAAAACCCATACGTTGCATGAGGCACAGCGGGCAAGGCAATTCACCGAAATAGAGTTGATCCACAAAGGCATAAGACAACATGCCAATGATCCCAACCAAAGCCAGTTGATTGCCTAGGGCGGCTAATGAAGGAAAGGAATGCTTACTCACGTTCTTTACAGACTGATCTTAAGGTGGTCCGTAGCATGAATACGGAACCAGAACATCAAGATGCCAAGGGTAATAGCAAGTGCAACAAGAGCCGCAAGGCGCTTCTCAAACCAAACTAGGACAAGACCGATAAAGGCTGTCAGGAAAGGCAGGAACATGTACATAAATGAATTCTATCGCAGGTCGTTCTGGAAGCTAAAAACAAGCGCTTTAAAGGGTCTTTTGTATAGAATGCAGTCATGAACACCACCCCACCCTGCATCGACTTCCAGCTCGATGGGCCCATCGCCCGCATTACCTTCAATAATCCTGCGGCACGCAATGCCTTGACCTGGCCAATGTATGAAGAACTCAAACGTATTTGCGATGAGCTGGCAAGCAGACCGGAAATCCGGGTAGCGATTTTTAGGGGTGCCGGCGATAAAGCCTTTGTATCCGGTAGCGATATCCAGCAATTTGTAGATCTCCAAGAGAATGAAGCGTACGAAGTTGCAGTAGATGTAATTTTTCATTCTCTGCAACACTTGCCTATTCCAACCATTGCACTAATCGAAGGGTTGGCTGTTGGTAGTGGTTTGCTCATTGCCACCGCATGCGATTTCAGAATATCGACTAATGACGCGCGCTTTGGTATTCCAGTAGCAAAGACTTTGGGTAACTGTCTATCGCCAAGCAATCTGTCATGGATAGCAAACCATTTAGGTGTACCGATGGTAAAACGGATGTTGCTCACTGCAGAGCTGATCAAGGCACCCGAATTACTGAACTCAGGCTACCTGTATCAAACCACTACTCCTGAGGGTATTGCTGAAGCAACGGAATCCTTAGCTATCAAGCTGGCATCGCTTGCACCGATTACTCAGAAGGCCAGTAAAGTGACTTTGGCTCGCCTAATGGAAAGCAACTTACCGGATTGCACTGAACTCATGAGAGAGACTTACAACAGCGTCGACTTCAAAGAAGGGGTTAATGCCTTCCTTGAAGGACGCTCGCCAAAGTGGATTGGCAAGTAATTTTTTTAAGAATGTTTGCGCGTATTAAACAATCTTCATTTTGAGTGGCGTAAGACCTTCGACGATTCCCTCCAGTACATCACCTTTTTTCACAGGACCAACACCTGCAGGTGTGCCAGACATAATCAAATCGCCTGGCTCGAGGGTGAACAAAGTGGATAAGTAAGCGATAGTGTCTGGAACATTCCAAATCAATTGGTTTAAGTTGCCCTCTTGGCGCACTTCACCATTAACCAATAGCTTGACTACACCCTTGTTCGGATGTCCGAACTGAGCGGCTGGAGTAATCGCCGCGCAAGGAGCGGATTGATCAAAAGCCTTGCCGGTATCCCAAGGGCGCCCCATTTTCTTGGCTTCGCCCTGCAGGTCACGACGAGTCATATCGAGACCAACACCGTAACCATAAACATGCTCTAGCGCTTTATCAGCTGGAATATTAACGCCGCCTTTACCAATCGCAACGACCATCTCGATTTCGTGATGAACATCATTCGATAGGTTTGGATATTGCATATCTTTGCCATCAGCCACGATAGAGTTGGCTGGTTTCATGAAAAAGAATGGCGGCTCACGATCAGGATCATGACCCATTTCACGTGCGTGATCAGCATAGTTGCGACCAACGCAATAAATACGGTTCACAGCAAAACGGCGGGTATCACCCACTACAGGAAGTGACGGAACGATTGGTGGATCAATAACGTATGCAGTGCTCATAAATAGCCTTTCTAATAGATGTCTGATTTTTAATAATTATTGTGTGAATTAATTATGACATCACTTGAGTCAATGTCATTTTTGAACGCTGCTTCGGAGTTTGAGCAGCAAAATGCTGAGAGCCAATGCAAAGGTCAAGGCATTTGCCAAGATCAAGGGCCACTTTTCAATAATGAGGCCATAGATAAGCCATAAGCCGACGCCTACAGTAAATAAGCTATACATGCCAAGTGAAATTCCCGAGAGATCTCGGGTGCGCCAAGATTGAATCGCCTGAGGCAGAAAAGCAATCGTCGTCAAAAATGCAGCGCAGTAGCCAATGATCTCAATTTGATGTGGCTGTAAATACATGCAATTATTGCTTATGATTTAAGCCGGCTTTACGGGATTCGATTTCTTTATTGATCGCTGCAAGGGTTTTTGCGTCTGGCGTCTTCCAATGACCACCCGCTTTATTGGCCATATAGGCTACGGCATCAGAAAACGTTTCAATTGTCATATTCGGATTGCCGCCTTTGGCAGGCATTCCTCTCACACCAACATAAGCATGCGCTGTCAGAGTCACTTGACCCTCAGCAATCAAAGGGGCCCACTTGGTCTTGTCACCAAACTTAGGGGCGTTTAAAACGCCGGAGCCATGACAAGCTGCACATACTTGCTTGTAAGTGTTTTCACCCGGCTCGGCAAATGCTCCGAAACTGAGAGTTGATGCAGCAATAAAAATAAGGGGGCGAAAAGATAAATTCATAAGGGCACCAATGAAGGGTTAATTGTCATTCATGACAATTTATCTCAATTTTGGATTGAGTGCCTAATTGGGCGCTAGGCCAAGCCGAAGTAGCTCGCAACCCTATAAGTGATAAAGGCAGTCAAATAGGCCAAGCCAAAAAGATAGCTCAGCATGATGACTGGAATCTTCCATCCACCCGTCTCTCTTTTGACGGCAGCAATCGTTGAGAGACATTGGGGGGCAAAGACAAACCAAGCCAAAAGAGATAAGGCTGTGGCAAGACTCCAGCCTGTAGAGATCAGGGGTACCAAAGCATCGGCAGCATCAACACCAGAGCTAGATAGCGCATACACGGTTGCCAAAGAGCTCACGACCACTTCTCGTGCCGCCATACCAGGCACTAAAGCAATACTGATTTGCCAGTTAAAGCCAATCGGCTCGAAGACTACGGCCAAGGCTTGCCCCATCATTCCAGCAATACTGTATTGAATAGCTGAGCCAGTCGCATTTTCTGGAGGAAGTGGAAAACTCGAGAGCGCCCATAGACAAACCGTCATGATCAGAATAATTCCACCAACGCGGCGTAAGAAAATTTCAGCGCGCTGCCAAAGACCAATTGCCAGATTACCCAAGCGCGGCAAGTGATAGCTTGGCAACTCCATCATTAATGCGTTCAGTTGAAACTTTTCACTAGTAAACCGTTTGAGTATCCAAGCTACAGCCATAGCACCAGCAATCCCTGCGACATAGAGCAGGAATAAAACCAGGCCTTGCAAATCCAATCCCGCCCATAATTTACGCTCGGGAATAAAAGCTGAGATCAATAAGGCATACACAGGCAGACGTGCTGAGCAAGTCATCATCGGCGCAATCAAGATGGTCACCAAACGATCGCGCGCATTGGAGATGCTGCGCGTTGCCATAATTCCAGGGATGGCACAGGCAAAGCTAGATAATAGAGGAATAAACGATCTGCCTGATAGGCCCACCCGCCCCATCAATCGATCCAACAAATAAGCAGCTCTTGGAAGATAGCCGGACTCCTCCAAAATCAGAATAAAGAAATACAGAATCAAAATCTGCGGCAAGAAAATCAATACTCCGCCAGCACCAGCCAGAATGCCATCTACCAATAAGCTACGTAGCCAGTTATTTGGAAGCGCTTGAGTTAATAAGGCACCCAACCACTCGACTCCAGTCTTAATAAGCTCCATGGGAAAGGTAGCCCAACTAAAGACAGCCTGGAAAATGAAGAAGAGGACAGCAGCTAGAATCAGTGGGCCAAAAACAGGATGTAGCAATACCGAATCCAGGCGATCACTCAAACGGTCGGGAATGATTTGATCTAAGCCAAGATTTTGTAAGATGCGCTGCACCTGTAGGTTGTCAGACTCGGTATGAGCCGAATGATCGACAGAAGTTTCAATACCCTCATCTATATTGCTCGCACTTAATGTGGATAAGTTTTTCCAATCCAGCTCACTCAAAAATTGCTTAAGTGCATCAGCGCCATTGGCGTGAATACCTACCGTTGCAATAACAGGAAGACCCAACTCTTGAGCGAGGTCTGCTGCATCGACATTCAAACCTTGGCGCTGAGCAACATCCACCATATTGAGCACCACAACACAGGGCAAACCTAAGCGTTTTGCAGATAGGACTAAACGCAAATTGCGTCTGAGGTTCATGGCATTAAGAACGCAGAGTACGAGGTCAGGACGCTTTTCACCTTGGGCCTTGCCGTGAAGCACATTACAAGTGACTCGCTCATCTAAAGAGCGTGGGTACAAACTATAGGCACCAGGAAGATCCAGAATGCGAATGACTTTTTCAGATTCGAGAGTTAAACGCCCTTCTTTTCTTTCAACAGTCACACCGGAATAATTGGCGACCTTTTGACGACTACCAGTCAGCAAATTAAAGAGTGCTGTTTTTCCGCAATTGGGATTACCCAGCAATGCGACTAGGGGCTCACTTGGATGGAAATAGATCTGCGCTTCAGACATGCTTAAAGAATTTCCACCTCAACCAATCGCGCCTCAGATTCTCTTAAGGCAAATGTCGATGATCCAACTCTTATCAATATAGGACCCTGACCAAACAATCCCTTGCGCAAGACCTCTACCTGCTCGCCAGGAAGAAAGCCAATATCTTCCAATTGACCACGAATATCCTCGCGTTGATCACCTGAAGCGGCGATCTTGCTGACACGGGCTCTGACGCCCGGGAGGATTTCTTCAAGATTCATGTCTGGATTGATGGAATGGGTGTATTAATTATATCCCCACATGAGAATGAATATCATTCTCTAGGAGTAGCTACTGGGCTTAATCATCGCCCAATTACTAGACCGCCATCTTGATTTAAAACAAAAAGAGTCGACTTAGTCTCGTCAGGGAACGGAGTATCCGTTATTACGCAGGATCTGCTTAGCAACCGATCCTTGTAGGTAGTCATACAGTGCGATAGCAATGGGCGATGGATCTCGCTTTAAAACCATGCGTTGTTTAATCGGGGCATATAGGTTATCCGGCAAGGCGAGATATTGGATTTGTTGAGACAGTTCCGAAGACTTTGCTAGAGATAAGGCGGTAATACCAACCTTGGCGGCTCCGGTACTCACGTAGACAGCGGCAATAGAAATGTTTTCTGCAAATATCACCCTACTCTGCAGCTCATCCCACAAACCAATGGCCTGAAGATATTGGACAGAGGCTCTGCCGTAGGGAGCCAAATCTGGATTGGCAATCGCAATTTTCTTGGCATCCCTCAGTAAAGAATGAATGCTATCAGGATCCGAACTTAAACGTAGACCAGCTGCAACATTTGTTATCAAGGCCAAATGTCCCGATGCATACACCACTCCACGATCTCGAGTTAAGCCCGCTTCAACCAATCTCAATGGATAAGCCTCATCTGCGGAAATGAATAGCTCATAGGGCGCACCATGCTTCATCTGGCTTGAAAGATTGCCCGACGATCCATAAACAACGCGAATGTTTTTACTTTGAGGGTTACTCTGACTAAAGCCCTTAAAGATCTCCTCAAATGCAGGCTTAAGATTGCTCGCCACGGCGACTGTGACTGATTGCGCATAGGAAATAGGACTCAGAAAACTCCAAGCCAGGAAACACAATACGAAAATGCTTTTGATCATGGGGCTAGTTTATAACCAACCGGCAATCTGCTTATTAAGACCGATCGATTTATAACCCGGGGTTTCACCAGAGAGCGCACGAATTTTACGAATGAGCTTTGCAAGCTCTCTATTGGCGCTGAGCTCCTCACCCATGGCTAGGAAAAGATTTCGTCTTTTAGCTGAATAAAGTCGAGGCCGTTCTCAATTGCCACGCTCTTGACACCCATGCCCGCATCTACCTTCTTAGCCAATATTGCCATCGCAATTGCAGAGTGCGTGAACTCCTCATTCTCATAACCCTTAATACGATGAGGATCAATACCTTCTTTAGTCAGGATGGTATCGAGCAGAAGGCGCGTACCTGAACCTTTTTGACGATTAATAAAGCGAATCTTAGGGCGTAATAAGTCCTTAGGGCTATTAATATTTTGAGGGTTACCTTTGGCAACCATCAAGCCCTGAACACGCTTCATCACCGGAAAGATTTGCATTCCCTCTTTTTTTAGGCGCTTTGCAATAATTTGCGAGCTTTGCTGGTCTGATACATGGAAGCCCGCAATATCCACTTCATAGTTGAATAAGCGCTCAAGTGCTTCGCCCGATCCTGCTGTAATTAATTCGAAACCACCGATATCGAATACCGATTTTTGAATAATGGGGTCGCTACTACTAGCAAGTCGCCACTGTTTTTTTGCCTTGACCCTGAATTGAGCAAAGCCCTCTTCTAAATGAGACAGGCTAGTTTGACCTAGGCGCATTGTTTTTTGATCAAAATCATCAGTAAATTGAATGAGGTATCTGGCATATTCAGAAAGCTGGGATCCATGGCCTCTAACCCGATCCATCAACTTAAATCCCAAAGCCTCCTCAACATCATTGAGCTTTTGCCAAACGTTTCTATAGGAGAGGCCCATCTTCTTACAAGCGGACATCAAGGTTTTGCCGTGCTCAATGTCTTTTAAGAGGCTGGTTAGCCAGACCAAGTCGACAACAGCCGGATCTTTGGCGTTCTTGTTACCAAAAATAAGGGTAGGTCGGATCTGAATTCTCATATGTAATTTTTTGCATATTGATGTTTTGTAATATGACAGATCTTAACCGAACACCCTTAAGGAAGCTAACTCAGATGAAATTCTCATTTACCCGTCTACTGGCATCCGCCATTACTGCACTAGCACTTTTAAGCAACTCTGCTTATGCGCAAGAGAAAAGCATTGTTGTGTCATCCACTACTTCCACTGAGCAATCCGGTCTCTTTGGATTTATCTTGCCAATCTTCAAAATGAAAACTGGTATCGATGTCAAAGTGGTTGCCGTTGGAACTGGCCAAGCTTTGGACATTGGTCGTCGTGGTGATGCTGATGTGGTGTTTGTTCATGACAAACCTGCTGAAGAAAAATTTGTAGCTGAGGGCTATGCTACAAAACGCTACGAAGTGATGTACAACGACTTTGTATTGATTGGACCTAAAGCAGATCCAGCGAAAATTGGTGGTGGTAAAGATATCAAAGTAGCGTTTCAGAAAATTGCAACAGCGCAAGCACCATTCGTATCACGTGGCGATAAGAGCGGCACCCATGCTGCAGAGTTGCGTTACTGGAAAGACGCTGCCATTACAGTGGCACCTAGCGCCTGGTACAAAGAAACTGGATCTGGCATGGGCCCTGCCCTCAATACCGCATCTGCAATGAATGGCTATATCTTGGCTGATCGCGCTACTTGGCTTTCCTTTAAGAACCGCGGTGATCTAGTCATCTTGGTTCAAGGTGATCCAAAGCTATTTAATCAGTATGGCGTCATGTTAGTAAATCCAGCTAAATTCCCGCATGTGAAAAAAGCTGAAGGACAAGCGTTTATCGATTGGCTGATCTCTAAAAATGGTCAAGACGTTATTGCAAGCTACAAAATTGATGGCGAGCAACTCTTCTTCCCTAATGCCAAAAACTAATCTACCAGGAGAAATCATGGAACTTAAAGTCAAACTCAGCGCACGCAATACTCTCAGCGGTAAAGTTGTTGAACTCAAAATGGGTCAAACCACTTCTCACGTGAAGTTAGATATTGGTGCTGGCCACATCGTTACTGCCTCTATTACTAATGAGGCTGTTGACGAACTCAATCTCAAGGTTGGCGATCAGGCTTGGGCAGTAATCAAAGCTTCTGATGTGATGATTGCTAAAGATGCTTAATCTTTAGCCGATATGCAAAAGGCCCGCATTGCGGGCCTTTCTTCTTTACTACTCCAGCATGAATAACGCTGAATTAGTTTTAGATACTTATTTCTTTGGTGTTACGAAACCAATTGCTGTGTCATCAACGAATTCAACCATCACGTCGTCACCAGCTTTGAATTTCTCAAGACCTAAAACGCTTTGGTCTACTTTAACTTTTTGCTTCTCGCCTGATGGCAATGTAAATGTCACAACACGAGTTTTTGCATCAATCGTGCTGATCTTCACTGTTGCATAAACAGTATCAGTAGTCTCTTCAAATGGCTTAGCAGAGCCTTTGCCAGCAACTACTACTGAACGAACACCAGAAACACCTGGTTTTGCACCTTTAGGAGCAGCAACCAAACCAACTGCAATCGCTTGTGCATGCTCAACAACAAATACATCGCCCTTTTTCACTTTATCCAAATCATTTACTTGCTTGGATACATTCATTTGAGCCAAGTTACCGTTAGCATCCTTAAGAACGACGATGCGCTTCTTTACGTCCACTGAATCAACAGTAGCAGTTAATACAATTACTTCGGCTGCCAAAGGCAACATTTTTGCTGGAGCTTGAGCGAATACTGAACCTGCAACAACTAAACCGAGTGAGGCAATTAATGTAGCCAATAAAGATTTCTTCAAGATAACTCCTAGATAAAGGTTTGTGAGGGGCGCCAATCCTTCGGCACCGCCAAGTCATTTTAACCATGAAGTAACTTACTTATAAGCCTTAGGGCTAGCATTTGAACCCCAAATAGGCGCAATTTGCTACATTAGAGGCTGAATGGCCAATTTGCCCCCTTATATAGATAACAGAGAGATAAAGCGTGATCTTGATTAAATCCTGGTCGGATGCAGAGCAAGAGGCCTACTCCATTCGAAAACGCGTATTTATCGAAGAGCAAGGCGTTCCGGAAGACATGGAGTTAGACGAATACGACCCACTCGCACAGCACGCTCTAGCCTATCTAGATTCAGAATATATTGGCACGGCTCGCCTAGTTACTCTGCCTGGGAATATTGGAAAAGTTGGCAGAATTGGACGCATGGCGGTATTGCCGATGCATCGAAGACAGGGAATTGGAGGAAGATTGCTGAGCGCCCTGCTAGAGCTGAGTAAATCCCAAGGTATTTCCCAACTGGAATTGCACGCCCAACAATCTGCCATGCCGTTTTATGAGCAGTTTGGGTTTATTGCACAAGGTGATATTTACGATGAAGCGGGAATTCCACATCGCGATATGATTCTATATATCTAAAAGCACCTTACCCATATGACCCAGTCAAGCAATCCCCCCTTCCTCTTTCGCGTTTGCTACTCGGATACCGATGCAGCAGGATTTGTGTACCACGCGCGCTATTTAGAGATCTTTGAAAGAAGTCGCTCAGAATGGCTGCAGCAAAGAGGCTTAAGCCCGACTCAATTAGTCAATGAATTTGGGATCGTTCTTCCCGTCCGAGAAATCGCCATGAACTTTCATAGGCCGGGGCGCTTAGACGATCTCCTAAGTATTGATCAAATCATTGAGCATCGTGGTCGCACGCAAATTGCAGTGAAGCAAACGGCCAAACGTATTGTCGAAGGACTGGAACCAGAGCTTCTTGCTACCGCATTACTGCACATTGTCTGTGTTGACACTACCACCCTAAAACCGAAGGGTCTGCCTGACTGGCTCTTTGCAGCAGATCAATAACATCACTACTGAAGAGGCTTCAATGCAAGAAGGCAAGCTACTGACTTTTATTAGAGAACTCGCAACGCTTCTAGAGAGCAAACCGAGTGAGGAGATTGTTTTCTCTAAAGGTAAAAAGTTCTTAGAAAACTTAATCCAGGTTGACGACTGGTTGCCAGAAGAATTTTGCAAGCCACACCCGCAGTACTACCAACAATACTTGCTCTATGCAGATCCACTGGACCGCTTTTCAGTAGTCAGCTTTGTTTGGGGTCCCGGTCAAAAGACACCATTACATAACCATACCGTCTGGGGTATGGTTGGCCAGTTGCGAGGGCAAGAGCGGAGTGCCGACTATTACCAACAGGCCGATGGCAGTTATAAAGCCGGTGAGTCATTCCTTTGCCAGCCAGGCCAAGTTGCTACCGTATCCCCCAAAACACATGACATCCATGTGGTCGAGAATGCCTTGAGTGACAATACTTCCATCAGCATTCATGTATATGGTGGAAACATTGGTCGCATCCAGCGCGCTGTGTTTGACCCTATTACAGGCGCAGAAAAATTATTTGTCTCGGGATATGCCAATTCAGTCACGCCAAATCTTTGGAATGCAGCCTGATAGCTTAAAATAGCGACTCTTTCTGCAAACACTCCAAGTGTGGCAGCTCACCCCATTGGCCGGGATAGTCGTTTAATTGAATACGGGCCAATATTTATTTGGTCCCTATGTTATTTACAGATCTTGGTTTATCAGAATCCATTCTTCGCGCTATTAATGAAGAGGGTTACACCAGTCCTACCCCCATTCAAGAAAAGTCCATCCCTGCCGTATTAAAAGGTGGAGACTTGCTCGCCGCCGCTCAAACTGGCACCGGTAAAACTGCTGGCTTTACCCTACCGATTCTTCAGCGCTTAAGCAGCACCGCTAAGGCGGGTGGTAAACGTCAGTTGCGCGTACTAATTTTGACTCCTACCC